>JGI24024J18818_10000018_pt1 | contig 40425 bp, 32 predicted proteins | sample Cruoilmetagenom2_FD_18818 | JGI IMG/M metagenome (IMG submission 18818) | reverse complement strand
ACCGCCACAGCCTTGAATGAGGGCTTCCGGGCTTTTATCACCTCGGATACACCGGTAATGGTCCCCCCGGTACCAACCCCTGAAATGAAGATATCGACTTTGCCGTCGGTATCGCGCCAGATTTCTTCTGCCGTGGTTTTCCGGTGAATTTCCGGATTGGCCGGATTGGAAAACTGATCCGGCATGTAGGCGTTGGCTGTGTTTTTCAGAATCTCTTCGGCTTTTGCAATGGCCCCCTTAATCCCGTCGGATCCAGGTGTCAGTACGAGCTTGGCACCCAAATGCTTCAAGAGTTTTCTCCGCTCTATACTCATGGTATCCGGCATGGTTAAAATCAGATTGTAGTTCTTGACCGTGCAGACAAAAGCCAGGGCAATCCCTGTGTTTCCACTGGTCGGTTCCACAATTGTGGTATCTGAGCGTATCAGTCCTTTGGCCTCTGCCGCTTCGATCATTGAAACACCGATTCGATCTTTCACGCTCCCCAGCGGGTTGAAAAACTCAACTTTGGCGAATATTTCAGCACCCAGCCCATCGGCAATTCTATTGAGGTGAACCAGCGGCGTCGAACCAACAGTAGAATTTACATCCTTGAAAATATTCATGACTTCCTCCATCTAAAAACACAGTTAACTGATTTTTTTATCTTTTTAAAATGTCGGCTCCAGAAGCGCGTCGATCTTTGCCAGTATCTGATCATCGGTCCAGTGCTTTAATACAATTGCTTTTGCAGGACATTCCGAAGCACAAGTTCCGCAGCCCATGCATGCTGACGGAGGGATCTGAGACACACCGTCTTCATTAATAAACGGCGCACCATAAGGGCAGACTCGAACACAAACCAGGCATGCGGTACAGATATCCGTATCGACTTCGGCGATGGCCGCTGAAGTCTTCATCTCCTCCTTACACAGAATTTTCATGGCCTGCTGGCCGGCACTTTTGGCCATGGTGATACTCTCTTCAAGAAATCTGGGACTGTGGGCCAATCCTGCCAGAAAAATTCCAGGGCTGGCGAACTCAACAGGCCTTAATTTTACATGGGCTTCCAGGAAAAAACCCTCATCGGAAGTCGGGAGTTTTAAGAGACGGGCGATCTGTTTGGCACCTTCGTCAGGTCGAATCCCGGAGCTTAACACCACAAGATCGGGCTCGACACGAAAGTCTTGATGGGAACTTCGATCCGTGAAATCTACGATCATTTTGCCGTTGTCATTATAAACCTGTGGTTTTTCTTCGGGAATATACCGAAAAAAAAGGACGCCTTTTTTTCTGGCTTTTAAATAATAGAGTTCTTTGAATCCAAAGGTTCTTAAATCTCGATACAAAACCACGACCTGAGCATTGGGATTCATCTCATTCAGTTTGATACTGTTTTTCACGGCTGCAGAACAGCATACTCTGCTGCAATAGGGAAAGTCCGGTTCCCGTGACCCCACACACTGGACCATCACAACTCTGTTGAGACGGCGTGCCCAGACTGGATCTTCCAACAGGCGTTTTGAAAACTCGACCTGTGTAAGGACCCGTTCATCCTGTCCGTAAAGATACGCCTTGGGTTCATACGGACGGCCTCCGGTGGCAGCAATGACCGCCCCATACCGAATATCCACCGGCCCGTCCTCCTTCTGAACGGTTCCGTTAAATGCCCCCAAATGTCCGTTGTGTGATATTAGCCTGCTTTTTAAATACACTGAAATTTTTGGATGATGCGAGACCCTTTCTATGAGATATCGAATCAACCGTGCCGGCGAGTGCCCTTCCAGAGTGAATTTCAGGTTTCTTGTAAATCCGCCAAGATGGTCGTTTTTCTCCACAAGATGCACACGAAATCCCTGGTCCGCAATGGTCAAAGCGGCAGTCAGGCCTGCCACACCGCCACCGATAACAAGCCCTTCATTTACAATCCTGTACGATTTATCATATAGCGGTTCCAGTTGTATCGCCCGTCCTACACTTGCTCGAATAAGCGCTTTGGACTTTTGGGTGGCCTTTTCAGGATCATTCCCATGGACCCAGGAGCACTGATCCCGAATACTTGCCATTTCGAATAGATAAGGATTTAAACCCGCCTCTCTTAGCGTATCCCGAAACAGAGGCTCATGCGTCTTTGGCGAACAAGCAGCGACCACGACTCGGTTTAAACGGTGCGCTTCAATCAGTTGGATAATGTCCTGCTGAGTTTCGGTGGCGCAGGTAAATATGAAATCAGTGGCAAAAACCACAGACGGAAGGGTTTTTACGTAATCCAACACCTCCTGTATATCCACAACACCGGCGATATTGGTTCCGCAATGGCAAACCAGCACGCCCACTCGGGGCGTTGTTTCTATGGGCTTTTCAACGGGAACTTCCTCAGCGACTATTTCAGTATTTCTGGCATCGCTGATAAGTATGGAAGCCTCGGCTGCGGCCGCACCGGCCTGAATGACTGTCTCGGGGATGTCTTTGGGCGCCTCAATACCGCCGCACACAAAGATACCCGGGCGGGACGTCGCAACCGGTTCATCAAATTCGGTGGTTAAAAACCCGTAAGGGTTCGTGGCCAGTCCCATCTGTTTTGTAAGATCGATAAAATCATCCGACGGCTTGAAACCGCTCGACAGAACCACCAGATCGTACTCTTCCTCTTTTTTTCGGTTTAAATGATGATCAAATGTCTCGATGATCAGATTGTCATTTTCAGGATTCAGATAAACCTGAGAAATCATGGATCGACGATATCGCACACCGTGCTGGTTACGGGCACGATCCACATAGTCGTCGAATCCTTTACCGTGAGCCCGGATATCCAAGAAATAGATGGTAGCCTCGGTCTCCGGCTCATGACTGCGTGTTAATACGGCCTGTTTTGCTGCATGCATACAGCAGACTGAAGAACAAAAAGGCCTGTTTCTGGCCGGATCCCGTGACATGGCACACTGAATCCAGGCAACTTTCCCCGGGACCTTATGGTCAGACGGTCGCCGGAGATGTCCGCCATAGGGACCTGTGGCCGATAACATGCGTTCGTACTGCAGTGACGTTACAACGTTTTGATATCTTCCATAACCGAATTCGCCTTCTTGAGCCGTCAAAGCCGGTTCAAAACCGGTTGATATTATAACCGCACCGGCTTCGATTTGGAAAATTTCAGGTTTTTGGTCAAATTCAACGGCTTCGGCAGGACAAATCTTTTTGCAGATACCACATTTTTTTTTAATTAAATAAAGGCAATTTTCTGCATCCAGTGCATATTTCAAAGGGACGGCCTGAGGAAATGTCAGAAAAGCCGCTTTGCGTGTTGCCAGTTCCCCGTTAAACGGATCGGGCACTTTTTTGGGGCATTTTTCAGCGCATTTGCCGCATGAAATGCATTTTTCTTCGTTGATATATCTGGGCAGTTTTTCAACCTGTGCCACAAATCGTCCGGGCCCTCCATTTAACTCAAGAATCCTGGTCAGGGGCAAAATCTCGATATTCCCATGGCCGGCCACCTGCACCAGTTTTGGAGAAAACATGCAGGTGGAACAATCATTGGTGGGAAAAGTCTTGTCCAGGCGAGCCATTGTTCCGCCGAGAGTATGCGTTTTTTCCACAAGATAGACATAAAAACCCGTATCCGCCAGGTCAAGGGCGCACTGAATTCCGCCGATCCCTCCACCGACAACAATGACTTTCCCCACCGGATTTTCAACAAAGGATCCCATAACGTTCTATAACAACCCCTTTGCTTTTAGAAGTGGTACCGGATCCGTAAAATGCATTTTAAACCATTTTGGGTCTCCATGCGCTATAAAACTCAAACGGAGTAATTCCGCAAAATAAAATATCGGGGTTCGTCTATCCGGTCGATCCTTTTGGATAATATCGAGATTCGATTGGCACAAAGGACATGAAACCACGATGGCTTCCGCCCCGGCTTGCTGTGCTTTTTGCAAAATCCGCATGGTTAGAGATTCTCCGATCTCCTTGCGAGCGATTCCGATACTTGCACCACAGCAGGTCGATTTATAAGACCAGTCTATCACTTCAGCACCTGCTGCAGCGGCAATGCGATCCAGGGTTAGGGGATTTTCGTAATCTGTGTAGCCGGTGATTTTTGGTGGGCGGACCATCTGGCAGCCGTAATAACACACGACCTTTAGTCCGTTTAAAGGTTTTAAGACCCGTTCTTTTATCAATTTTATCATCGATGATTCTGCCAGAAAACGGGTCATATCGTGGACCTGGATGTCTCCTGTAACCTGCCAGGGTATATCAAAAACCTTTTTCTTGATTATCTGCTGGGAATACCGTAGACGATTAAAACAATTGGCACACGGTGCAACGATATCGAGTCCCATTTTTTCAGCAGCGGCCAAATTTCTTGCGGGCAGAATTACCGACATCGCCTCGCTGAGACTATGGGCTGCCGTGGCGCCGCAACAAGACCAATCTTCTATTTCAACCAGGTCGATATCCATCGCCTCGAACACCGCATCGATGGCGTGAAAATAGTCTTTTGCCATCCCTTCAAGAGAGCATCCCGGATAAAAGGATATTTTCATTGACCGATCTCTCCGCGAGCCTGATGATAGGCTTTTTGAATGTCCTTTATGGCCCTGGACCTGGGCGTGAATATTTTGAGCCTCCCTTTACGCAATAGCGTTAAGCCCAGCAGAAGCTCTTCTTTAAGGGTTCCGTTTTTTAATTTTTCCTGGAAGATGTCCGGTTTTAAATAATAAGCGTTCATCAATCGGAATTCGTTGACCTTCCCGGATTTTCGAAGGACTTCCAGGAATGTTTGATGAAATACGGCAAGACTTTTTTCTTTAGGAGTTATGGACGAGTGCGCCGCCATATTGCGCAAATGATTGATCGTTTCTGCGACATCCACCTCATTGGGGCAGTACGTCGTGCACATTTCACAGGACAGACACACCCAGATGGTTGAAGATTTTAACAGGTCTTCACGCCACCCCAGCTGAATATAGCGTATCGCCTGGTGAGGCTTGATATCCATAAAATGGCTGACAGGACAGGCATTGGTACAGCGCTCACATTGAAAACATGCCGAAATATTAACACCTGCCTCCCCCTGGATTCTGTCAAGGAAGTAATTCCCCCTGTCGCCAATTAACTTTCTTTTTTTTCCAGGTTCGTGTTCGGCCATTCCTTTTTGGTGTGAAACTGTATTCTGCATAATTTCAAAATTCTTAAAAAATCCTCATGGAATAGGGTGTGCTATGGAGTCAGGGGAAATGCCGGGTCATAGGATATTGGCAAAAACTTCGCAAGACCGGCATGACTTCATCTTTTCCCTCCAATCTTTATAAACAATGCCGTCACAAATAGTTCCGTTAATAAACCAGCATAGTTTTCCGGATTTAAATTCCCAAGCCGGGCACTCTTTTTTCTTCTTGGGAAGACATTTTTTTATAACCCAGCACGGCTTGTTCGCTTTGGAGTCTCCTCTCTTATTGGAGATTAGGAACAACATCTGCCTCTCCGCGTGGGCAGGTATGGATCGCCAGCCCTGCTCGTAGCTGTGTACAGCCTTGATGGACACACCCAGCAGCTGGGCCATCTGTTTCTGCGTTTTGCCCAGTTTTTTTCGAAATCGTGCAAATTCTTTGTCGTCCATTAATTTCTCCTTGAATTTTTAGTTAGATGGACATCCATGGAATCAACCTGACAGTATGTGACACTACGTGGTATATTATGTCAATAGAAAATTGCGTAGAAATAATTTCATGCTAGAATTGTGATCCTCGGAGTGGCGGGTGGGTTCTTTTGATTTTAAGAAGCGCAGTTTTTTGAGAACCAATGAATTGAACGCTGTTATGGTACGGCATTACCACGGGACTGGGGTTTTCGTTTCAAATGTTACAAATTGAGTCATGCAGTTACTGCCTATATGTTGCAGCGGTGCTTTGTACCATGATTTCAAAATTCTTCAGTTTTTCCCGCATCTGTTTTGAGATTTCCATGTACTTCCAGATGATATCATAACGGTAGTCCGCATGGATTTTGTCGATTTTGCGCTGTATTTGTTTGAGTATCTTGGTCCGTTCCTTCCAGAGTTTAAACATGTGTTGAAAATTCTCTTTTGAATTGTTCATCATTTCCGCGGAATATTGATTTACCAAATCGCAAAAATAATGGTATTTCTCATCGAGGATTAATGCGATTTTTTCCGTTTTCAGCGTCTGGTGTGTGATGGTGTGGAAATGATGCCCGACAATGCTCAAAGAAATGGCTTCGCCAAAAATGTTGGGATGTTTGATCATGCTCCGAAAGACAAACTTGAGATACTGAAAACCGTAAGGTGTAAAGAGCTGCCAGTAAATAGATTTGAATAAGATTTTCACTTCGTCAAAGTGAATTTTTCGCTGAAAATAGTCCGTATACTCGAGATTGTCCAAAAATCGACTGCAGCGCTCAAAGTAGTTTTTTAGATTAAAGTCATATATTCCGGCGAGAATTTTTTGATATCCTTCTTTCAGCCGTTCCGCATCCATAACAGTTTTAAAGTTGGTGGCCATGTTGTGGGTGTTGTTGCCGATGGAGGCTTTTAAGATCCGGCCTTCCGTCAGTAACCGCTGATAAAGGCGGGTGCCGGGAAGGGCGTTCAAGAAGCCGATCATCGCTTTTGGAATGGCGTTTTTCTGGATAAAAGCGATTTGACGATCGAAAATATCTTCCTTGTCACTATCAAACCCGATGATAAACCCGGCCATCACTTCCATCCCGTGTCGTTGAATCGTCCGAATCGATTTTTCCATATCTGTCTTTAAGTTCAGGGTCTTTCCGGCTTCTTCAAGCCCCTCGGGATCAGGGGTTTCAATCCCTATGAACACTTGATTGAAGCCGGCCTCGCGCATAGCGGTCAACAACGCTTCATCGCCTCCCAAATTAATGCTGGCTTCGGTAAAAAAATGATACGGATAATCATGCTCGATTTGCCAGGATTTTAACGCAGGCAAAAGTTCGGCCTTAACCCTTTTTTTATTGCCGATGAAGTTGTCGTCGACGATAAATACCGGACCTCGCCAGCCCAGACCATAGAGCGCATCAATTTCCCGAAGAAGCGTGTCCGCCGATTTTAAGCGCGGTTTGTTGCCGAAAACCGGCCAAATATCGCAGAACTCACAGTGAAATGGACAGCCTCTGGAATACTGGATGGACATGGAACCGTATGCGTCCAAATCCAATAGATCAAACCGCGGAGCCGGCAGACGGGAAATATCCGGATGCGGCGGCCGGTCATATACAGGTTTGGCAGTCCCGTTTTCCAAGTTATTCAAAAAATCTACCAAGGTTTTATCCACTTCCCCCAAAAGAAAATGGTCAACGCCCGGGATATCCTCATGCCTTGAAGTTGGAAAAGCCCCTCCGGCGGCAATGGTTTTACCAAACAGGTTGCATCGGCGGATCACCTCCATCATGGAATCCTGCTGAACAATCATGGCAGAGATAAAAACAGCGTCCGCCCAGATGATATCGCTGTCTTTTAATGGCGTGACGTTCATGTCCACAAGTTTTAAGTGATACGCTTCCGGAAAAAAGGCGGCGATGGTCAGCAGTCCCAGCGGTGGCATGGCGCTTTTTTTGTGAATAAACTTCAGCGCGTATTTGAAACTCCAGTAAGTATTGGTCGGAATCCTCGGATACACAAACAGGATATTTTGATATTTCGGCATGGCAATCAAACCTCCTTTGATAATTGACAGTGTGTCCGATTATTCATCTTGGGTGGATAATTTTATCAAAAAACTGTGATTATTAAAAGTATCTTCCCTCCTGAGCTGGTTTGACAATGAATCGCTGTAAACATCTTCGAGCTGCTGTACAATCCGTTTAAGATTTTCAATGCTTGTCAGTTGTGCAACTTTAGTTGAAGGTAACTCCTCCGGCGACTGATTCTCGAGTATTTCATATGCGTCTTCAAATTCATCGGCAGCCAGCTGTGAAGTCAAGATGATGTAATCGTCCACCTGCCGTTTTGAATCTTTTAATTCCGGTCTCGTCAGGAGAGATTCCCTCATGGTCTTCCCGATCAGCAACCAAAAATCCCTGACTTCTTTTGCCCCATAGCCGTCCATATACCGTTTGAAAGCAATTTCTTTAGCATAGATCGGTATGATGGACCGGTCTCGGTTTCTCACGGTAGCTGCAACAACTTGATAGTTCAGGGTAACATACCATTTAAGCAGTTCACTATACATCTCCCGGTAATTTGGAAAACGGTGTTTGTTTGCCGGGTTCGTTATTTCTGCTTCGATTTTTTCAACCAATGATTCACGAAGTTCCGTCAAGATATCGTAAATTGTGGTGCTTTTTCTGAAGGCAACCTTTTTTATAAGAACTTCATTGCGAAATGTCCAGTTGTTAGGATGGCGGGTCATTTTTTCGGTCAAAAACAATAATCGCCGCAATATATGATAGCGCGTTGTGGGCTTCCAACCCAAAGCCTTGTATGTGGCAGAAGCATCCACACTCAATTTTTTATCGATATATTTTGCCATCCAGGGCTGTTCTAAAGTTTTCTTGCCGCTAAGCCGGCCTAAGAACGAGATGATGATCAACCCCAAAACCGTCGCAAGTTTCGGTATTTGAAACGGTTTGATATCATGCCAGTAATAATACCTGGTGGCGGTTTCGAAAAGCTCGTTATGGGATACACTCCCTTGAAAGCTGGCAATGTATATTGCCAGACGCGGCAGGATATCGCTGATTTCGATAATTCGTAGAAATAGTTTAATAAGATCTTTAATATGAATATACGGTATGGCCGATTCTCCACGTCCGGTCACAACTCTTGACATGAGTTTGTTTCCGGACAGCCAATACTTTAACAACATATACAACATGGGATATTCACACCAATCGCTGTATACGGCTGCCAATCGGACAATTGAGCAGGGAAAGAATTCCGAATATTCCCCAATGATTGCTTCTTCTTTCCTTTTGCTCCGCGCATAAGGAGAATCCGCATCGACAGGACTCTCTTCAGTGAGTCCCTTACCATGAGAAGGAAATTTACAGGCGGCCAGAGAACTGGGAAAAATGAAACGCTTTATTCCCAGCAATTTTGAGATTTCAAGAATATGGCGTGTTCCGGTGACATTGATCTGCTCATAGGCAGGGTTTTCTTTGAGGGTAAAATCGTAATATGCGGCCAGATGCAAAACATAATCGACGCCGCCATGATTTTTGATATGCCTAACGGCATTCAGCAGATTTTTTCGGTTTGCGATATCAACCTGGAGCCAATGGATATTGGCCAGATGGGGTATGCCGACTTCTTTTTGACTGCGTCGTGCGATGCAAAACAGGCGGAACTTTCCGGATACGGCGATAACAAAATGCCTTCCGATAAAACCGGATGCTCCGGTGACCAGAATTCCCGGCAATATCTCATTCATTTTACATACCTATTGCCGTACGTTGTCTTCAAATAAAGATAATTCTGTAACGCTATAAAAATTATCAATCCCATGACTCCGTCGCCGATTCCGGATAACAGGACGATCCATTTAAATTCAACGCCAAAACAGTAAACCACCAAAAAGAGCGTCGCCAACGCCTTTACGATAATTGAAAATACAATTAAATAATGATATTTTTCAATGTTTGTTGCGCCCAATACATAGGCAACGGCCATCAGGATATGAAAAACACCGCCTTGAGCAGGGAAGAAACGTTCACACTCAGAACTGAACCCTGATAGCTTCATCAGTAGGGCCGGTTGAGCAATCAATGCCAAACCTATGGCAATTGAATGTAACGCTACCAGCCATAATACGGTTGAAAGCAGTTTGCCGGGATACTGAAATAGAACCTTTTTTAAGTCACCACGCATATCGCTTTATAACGGGCAAAAAGAATTATGGTTTTTGGGTTTGATTGAAACAGATAAAAAGAACATTTTCAACACTTATTATGGAAAACAAATAACTTGAACCGGCGATCTTTACGCCGAATACCGGGAAAAAGACGGAGCTGTACAGACAAGATGAACTCATTCAAATTATTCCTGAATTTTTAAATTGAGCGTTCAACGTTTAAGGGGAAAACGTGATGTGGAGGCCGGATTATACAATAATTGAAGCTTCCTGAAGCTCCGCAAGGCGGGATTTTCGCTGGGCTCCAACAAGCTAAAGAGAGATTCTAACCTTTCGCGGAGGTTGATTGCGGATCATCCGGATTTTATTTGAGCGTGGACGGTGTTGATATTCACAGTTGGCGATTCGAGAGGTGCCGTCTATGGACGTATCTTAAACAGTCGATACCGGATGACCGGCCATCTTATTTTTGCTCGACACTTCCTTGTTCCTCAACGGAGGCGGCAATGTCACCGTTTTCCTTCAATTTGCTCAATGCCTTCGTCAGCTCGATCAAAACACCCAGCCCCTCCTTGACCTCATCGTTGGAACTGGCGGACACAAGGCCCCAGGGACCCACTTTTTTGCTGGCTGACAGGTCTACAGCGGCGGGGATTTCAACGGCCTTTTCCAGGAAGGTCAATAGTTTAGGATCGGTCAACTTTTTGCCCAATCCTAACAGAGAAACCATTCCGTCACCGATTTGGTCAATGTCTTCGGGAGTATATGCTGCAGCAACTTTGGCACGCACACCCATCATGGCCTGGATAATACGCAATACGCCCCTTTGCTCCAAATCATCCAAATAGTTGATCATTTGGGGAACAGCTTGCTTAAACAACGGCTCTATGTCTTTCATAAATTCCACAAAACCCACCATCTGTTTCAGGCCAAATATGATGCTTCGGGTACTTCTCAGTAGTTGCTTGACCAGATGGAAGAGGTCATCCAATTCAAATCCGGCTTCGACATCCTGCAATTCATTGATCAACAATTGAACCGCTTGATTGCTAAGGGGGATCATATCTTCCCTCAACTCATTCAATTTGTCGGCGGTTTTGATCAATGGCGTAATCTGGGTCTCTATATTTTCGAGTCGTTTTAGAATTAATTCTTCGTTTGTCATGTCCACCTCCTATGCTGTTTCCACTCTGGGCCATGTCTTCCCTGCCATGGTCATTTGTGGCTCCAACGGCATATCTTGGCCGGTGAGCAGCAAGTTCCAGTAGACCCACTTGAACATCATCTTGCCCCAATAATTCAGATTGCTTTCTCCGAGCAGATCAAACGGGCCCATACCCGGGAAGGGAAACTTGCCGGGCAGCGGTTCGGTATCGTAATTAAAATCGATCAGAAAGGCCTTGTCCAATTCTGAAACGATGAAGCAGGTGGAGTGGCCATCGTATGCGGGTTTCGGTTCCTCTCCGTCTATTTCGAGCACCAGGTTTGCAGCGATAACCTCAGCTTCATAATGGGCCACAGACCCTGCTTTGGATGTGGGCACGTTGGTCGCATCGCCGACAACATAAATATTATCATACTTTTCGGCCTTGAGTGTGTGAGGGTTCGTGAAAACATAACCCATTCCGTCACCCAACCCTGAATTCTCTATATAGTCCGCGCCAAGATTCGGAAAGGTCGATATCAGCAAATCATAAGATATCTTGTCACCCTTTCCGGATTCAATGGTTTTTTCCTCGGTGTTGTACTCAGCCAGATCAAAATTGGGCGTGACGATAATATTTTTTTCTTCTGCGGCAGAACTCATAATTTTAGTGGTAATCGGTTTGGTAAAGATCCCGGTGGCGGGTGTCACCAACTCAATCTCGATATTGTCTCTGATGCCCTGATGGATAAAGTGTGCATTCGCCAAAAAAATAAATTCCATGGGGACGACGGGACACTTATGGGGCATCTCGGCGACATTAAATACAATCCGGCCTTTTTTGAAATACTTCATTCTATGAAAGAGCGCCACAGCGCCTTCCACGCTAAAGAACGTGTGAATGTCTCCTTTGGGGTCCGGCTTCCAGCCATCAAGCCCGTCAATATCATCGGGCGCGATGTCGCAGCCGCTGGCGATGACCAGCCAGTCATAATCATAATGTCCATTTTTCGTTTCAACCCGGCGTTTATCCGGATCAACACCCACGACTTCGTCCAATACATATTTGACCCCTTTGGGGATAAATTCCCGCTTGGGCTTCATACAGTCCTGGGCGGTATAGATGCCGAATGGGATAAACAACCAGCCAGGTTGGTAATGGTGCATGTCATCTTTGTCGATGATGGTGATTTGCCATTCGGTAGGGCTCAATAGCCTGTGCAGTTTTGCAGCGACCATCGTTCCACCGGCCCCAGAACCTAAAATAAGAATCTTTTTCATAAAAATCTCCTTCTAAAATCTTTGTTTCTTTTTAAACCTGAGCCTTATAATCCCGGCTATCTGACAGCCTTGGTTGGTGAAAACTCCTATTTTATTTTCTTATTCTCCAACAAACTTGCGATGGTAATGGAGTCCAATTCTCTGTAGAGGGCCTTGGCGGCTTTTTGCCACCCCTGTCGAACCAGGCAGTCGTCACTCTGTAAGCACTTTTTGGGGTTGCCGATACAATCAACGAGATCGGACTGCCCCTCAAACAGTCGTGTGATATCACCCAGGGTAATTTTCTCCGGTTTTTTTGCCAGCATGTGACCCCCTTTGGGTCCGCGGATGCTTTTTACGAGCTTGGCTTTCTTGAGGGGACGGATGATCTGTTCAAGATATTTGATGGAAATATTCTGGCGTATGGAAATCTCGCTCATTTGGATGGCGCCCTGCCCCTCACGTTGGGCCAGGTCGAGCAACAATCGAGCACCATAACGGGTTTTCGTTGTAAGTTTCATAGAGCCTAAAATAACACTTGAATTATAGATTAATTTAATATATATAAATTAAGTATGATTAAACTTTAAAGATTGAATTTTGTCAAGCAAAAAGTTCATGGTTATCCCGCCCTGAAAAATAAAATGTGATAATATTTATATATCGGGTTGTGTTTTTACAGTGTTCTGTTATGGATGAAAAGAAAGCCTAACCATATAATCTGCATTTTCATCCATTGACTTAAAATTTAGTTTTGCTGGACCCAAACGATTTTTAGCGGCAAGTCAAATGATAGAAAAATCGGCCCACGTATCGTCTCCAAAGGATTTTCTAAAATGGATCAACCCCCAGCTGTTTGCAGCGATCCCTTTAGGAATCGCCGTCATCGATTCGGATTACAATCTGGTTTATGCCAACAAAGCGTTCGAGGAATTGTTCGGCACATGGGAAAACCGTAAATGTTACAGCGTTTACAAAAGCAAAGATGAAATGTGTTCCTACTGTGAGAGCGCAATGACATTTAAAGACGGCGTTTCCCGCGTAAACGAAGAAGTGGGATATGACAAAAATAAAAGACATATTAATTATTTACAGCACACCGCTCCCATCGTCGACGAAAATGGAAACTTCCCCTATATCGTACATATTTTCACCAACATCACCGAAGCAACTCAGATTCGAGATGAGCATCAGATTCTCTACGACCAGGTTCCGTGCAACATTTTATTAATTGATAAGAACTTCCGCATCGCAAAGGCGAATAAACGACTGCGAGATTCCCTGGGCAACCCGGAGGGTAAACACTGTTTCGAAGCCCTCAAAGGCGTGAGACACAAATGTGCCGAATGTACCGCCCGACAAACGTTTGCAGACGGTCAAGTTCATACCGGATATCATGTTTGGAAAACCCAAACAGGAAAAACCCTCCATTTACATGTTATCACCGTACCGCTAAAACGGGCGGACGGTAGTTTTGATCTTGTTATGGAGATGGCCGTTGATGTTACCCAAACGCTGAAGCTTCAAGATGATTTAAAATTTGCGCATACGTATCTGCAAACCATCATTTCAACATCCATGGACGGCATCTTCGCGGTAAACGAGAAGGGAAAAGTGACAATTTTCAACCCGGCAGCCCGCAAATTTTTTAAAATAAAGGACGATCAGATCGTTTCCAGAGAAGAACTTGCTGCCATGCTCCCCAAAGGTTTTTGGGCAAAAGTGTCCGAGCAGCCCGGACATGTTTATCTCCCGGAAACCGAGGTCAAAACAAATGACGGCGAAACTTTTCCCGTGCGCCTGGTCGGCAATAAGCTTATGGCGGATGACGGTTCCATCGGCATGGCCTTTTCAGCTCAGAACCTGAGCGAAATCAAACAACTAGAAAGAGAAAAGATAGAAGCCGAACGCCTCGCAGCTGTTGGCCATACCGTTGCCGGATTGGCCCACGGCATTAAAAATCTTATTACTGCCTTAGAAGGCGGTATGTATATGTTGAACTCGGGCTTGAACAAAGAGAGCATCGAGCGCGTCCAGAAAGGCATGGAAATGCTGGCGCGGAATATCCAACGGATTTCGATATTTGTAAAAGCTTTTTTAAGCTTCTCCAAAGGTCGTGAAATTCAGGCTAAAATGAGCAATCCGGCAGACATCGCGGAAGAAGTTGTAGGGTTATACTCGGTTAAAGCCGAAGAACTGGGCATCATTCTCAAAAACGAAAAAATAGGCCATATCCCCCCGGCTTCCATTGACTATGAAAGCATGCATGAATGCCTGACAAACCTTGTGGGCAACGCCATTGATGCTTGCCAAATGAGTGACGGAACCGCGTGTCATGTAACGGTTAGAGCTTTTGAAGACAACGGCACGATTGTATATGAAGTGGCTGACAACGGATGCGGCATGGACTATGAAGTAAAGAAAAAGGTTTTTACAACTTTTTTTACCACAAAGGGTTTGGGGGGCTCTGGTCTTGGATTACTGATGACCAAGAAAGTTGTTCACGAACACGGCGGATCCATCGATTTGAAGTCTGAATCCGGAAAAGGGACAACTTTCCGCATCAGACTTCCACGAAGGCGTCTACCTAAAGTCATTGAAAAAGAAGCATAAGGGCCGGGGGCACTATATTAAAAGTGGTGATGCGCGAAAATAAAAAAATTCTGATTGTCGATGACGAGGAGGATGTTTTAACCTATTTTGAAGCCGTATTTCAAGATAACGGCTTTGATACCGTATCGGCTGAAGATGGCATTGAGGGTTTCGAACTGGCCAAATCAGAAAAACCTGACCTGATTGTCCTCGATATCACCATGCCGAAACAATCTGGATTAAAAACATATCGTCAATATAAAGGGCACCCTGCGCTTAAAAACATCCCGGTGATCATCGTTACTGCGGTCAACGACTCGTTCAAAGAATTGCTTGATGAACTCGAGGACCTTGAGATTCCAAAAGATATTTTTTACAAGCCGATCGATCCACAGGCGCTATTGAAAGTGGTTGCGGAAATATTGTCAGATTAAACAAATAATTTTATTTCTTCACATAAGGAGGTAAAAAATGCCAGAAACATCTGAAAAAAAAATTCTTGTGGTGGATGATGAACCGGATGTCCGGAACTTTATAGCTGCTGTTTTAGAAGATGCCGGTTTCAACGTTGAAACCGCCATTGACGGCCTTGATGCTCTGGAAAAGGTCGAAGCGTTTTCTCCGGATTTAATGACGCTCGATATGGTGATGCCGAGAATGCCCGGAATCAAGGTAATTCGCACGTTGAGAAAAAATAAAAAGTGGGCTAAACTACCCATAATTATTATCACTGCCCATGCCCGGGACGAATTGGGAAGTGATCAAATTACGGAATTCATGGCGCTGACATCAAAAGTGAGTCCGAAAATCATATTGGAAAAACCCATCTCTCCGGCCCGTCTCGTCAACGCCATATGCCAGATTCTGGGATTGGAGCCGAAAGCTGTGGAGGCTGCGGACGAAGATTCTACCGACGAACGGAATAAGCTGGCAAAATTAATTCAGGATACCGATTCAGATACCTTAAGAAAAATACGAAAGTTATTGAACAAAAAGAAAAAGACCGAACCGTATTTTCTTTTCGAATAGAATTATACTTATGCCGGATAAAAAGAATTCCATCGTTAATATCGCCCTTGTCGGAGGTGGGGGCCTTTGTAAAGAGGTTTTAAAGAAAACCACCTTCAACTTGACGCACGAGGATGTGAGTGCCCCGGTTCTGGCCGTGGCAGATCCTGATATCCGTTCGCCCGGCATGGTTCTTGCCGAAGAATTTGGCCTGTTAACCTTTACCGATTATCATGAACTGTATGATCCTCGCTACAACATTCACCTTATTATCATCCTGTCTCCGGAAGAGGATATTCTTGAGGACATTCTTGCAACACGGCCGACCCGAATCCGAATCATGGCCTACAACGTCTTTGAGGTCTTCTGGAAAGCCCTTCATATTGAAGAACACAAGTTAAGGAAGAGAAACGAAGAAATAGAGACCATCTTGAACGCTATTCAAGATTTTATTATGGTCATAACGCCCGACATGGATATCGTTGAAGTCAATGATGCATATCTTGAAAAGATGGGCTATTCCCGCGAAAAAGTAATTGGCCGCAAGTGTCATGAAATCTACCAGAAAATCGTCTATCCTTGTGACAACCCGGAAATTGAATGCCCCCTCAATGAGGTCATACGCAACAAAAGGCCTTGCCGCCAGGTCCGAACCCGTGTGGGGCATGAAGGCGAGCTTATCCACATAGAGGTCAGCGTTTATCCCGTCTGGGAAAAGGATGGTAAGATCTCAAAGTTTATTCATATAAGCCGTGATATTACACAACAAAAAATGGAGGAGGAGGAAATCACTCGACGACTCGAGTATATGGTAGAAGAACGAACACGGCAGTTAAAAGAAACCCACGATAAACTGCTTCACCAAGATAAGATGTCCTCCCTGGGGAAGTTGTCTGCATCGGTTGTCCATGAAATAAACAATCCCATCGCAGGCATCCTCAATCTGACCATGCTGATCAAACGGATTCTTGAAGAAGGGTCGGTTGAACAGGAAAATAATCTTGAAAAATTCCATTATTATCTGGATCTCATGGAGACGGAAACCCGGCGAATCAGTCGAATTGTCACCAACTTGCTCACTTTTTCACGAGAATCCAATTTGGAGTTTAAAAATGTGGATATTAACCGTTTGATCGAAAAAACACTCTTTTTAAATGCAAATCTACTCAAACTCAACGGTGTTAAGGTGGAAAAACATCTTTACCCTGATTTGCCTGAAATCATCGGATCAGAAGATCAGCTTCAACAGGTGTTCATGAATATTATTTCCAATGCCGCTGAAACCATCGAGGCTACAGGAAGCGGTGTTCTGAGTATTGAAACCCGGCACCTGCCAAAATCCGGGAAGATTGCCGCTATCTTTAAAGACACCGGAATCGTGATTCCCAAGGAAAATGTCTCCAAAATTTTCGAACCCTTCTTCACAACCAAAAAAGAAGGTAAAGGGGTTGGATTAGGGCTGTCTGTGGCCTACGGGATCGTCAGAGATCACGGCGGCACTATTTATGTTGAACCGGAGGAGGGGAAAGGAAACAGCTTCACCGTAAAACTCCCCCTCAAACAAACCTTTGTCACCCTTGACCAACAGGGAGGTCTCCATGGATAACACCAAGATTCTTATCGTCGATGATGAAATTATCATGCGAGAATCTTTGGCCGGCTGGCTCGAACGGGACGGCTACGAAATCGCCGTAGCGGCCAGCGGAGAAGAAGCTTTGGAAATATTAAAAGATTCGCGCTTTGATATCCTTCTGGTAGATATCAAGATGGAGGGAATAAGCGGTCTTGATGTTTTAAACCAGGTCAAGGAAGATGATCCTGATGTCGCCGTGGTTATGATAACTGCCTACGGATCGATTTCCACGGCCATTGAGGCCATGAAGAAGGGGGCGTATGATTATCTTCTCAAACCCTTTGATCCTGATGCATTGGGTGTGCTTATTGAAAAGATAATTGAGCACCAGGCCCAGGCTCGGGAAAACATTTTCTTGAAAGAACAGTACAAGGATCGCACCCGATTTGAAAGCATGATCGGCCAGTCCAGGCCCATGCAGGAAATTTTTGACCTCATAGAAGACGTTGCCCCCATGGAATCTACGGTATTGATCTTCGGTGAAACAGGTACCGGCAAGGGACTGGCGGCAAAGGCAATCCACACCAAAAGCTCACGATGTGACGGCCCTTTTGTGGTGGTCAACTGTGGGGCCATTCCCAGTCATATCATGGAAAGTGAACTTTTCGGTCACCAGAAAGGCGCCTTTACCGACGCCAAAGAAACAAGAAAGGGACGCCTTGAAATGGCCCATGGCGGAACACTTTTTTTGGATGAAATCGGTGAAATAAGTATGCGAATGCAAATCGATCTATTGCAGGTACTGGAAGACCGCGTATTTTACCGTGTGGGGGGTACCCAACCCCTTGAAGCATATTTCAGAGTCATTGCCGCCACAAATAGAAATATTGAAGACGCCATTAAGAATGGAATATTTCGGCAAGATCTCTACTACCGTCTGAATGTGATCTCTTTTAAAATGCCCACATTGAGAGAACGCAAAGAAGATATCCCCCTTCTTGCCGAACACTTTCTTCATCGGTTTTCGCAAGAAACGAACAAGCCGACCGAAAAGATCAGTCGCAATGCCATGGATGAAATGATGCTTTATGAATGGCCGGGGAACGTAAGAGAGCTGGAAAATGCCATTGAACGGGCTGTTGTCGTGGGCAAAGGTCACACCATTATGCCCGATGATTTGCCCATTTTCTGCCGTGAGCACGTCTCACCCCCCAAAAACAACTCACTCAGAGAAGTCGAAAAAGCTCACATCTTTGAAATATTGAATGAGAACCGATGGAATATCGCAAAAAGTTCCAAAATGCTGGGTATAGACCGCTCCACGCTGTACAGCAAAATCAAACGTTATAAGTTAAGTAAGCCGGCATGATAATTTGACCCTTCCACATCACCTGAAACCAACATGATGCTGATTTTATCAAAACCTGTTAAATGCCTGAAAATAAAATTAAATATTATGCCTTAGGCCCCATTTCACACCGTGTGACCCGCAACGCTGATACGCTACGAGAAAATATCATCATTTCACCCATAGGAGATTTTGATTCCAATCTTATTAGCTTGGTTGGCCAGGAAGTCCATCGGATATTCGGCTACAGAACCCAGACAGAGCCACTCATTCAACATGTTGATTTTGCTTTTGATTCAACCCGCAATCAGCATCGTTCCACACCGATCCTCGAAAAACTTGCCGACATGGCACCTCCCCGGGCCATCAAAATACTTGGGATTACCCGTGTGGACCTTTTTATCCCCATTCTGACGCATGTTTACGGAGAAGCACAACTGGGCGGAAAAGCCTGCATAATTTCGACCCACCGTCTGAATGAAGGCCTTGGAATGGGCGTTTGGAAACCTTTTACCCGGCGGGTGGTAAAAGAGGCGATTCATGAACTGGGACACACCTTTAATCTCCGCCATTGTCAGAGTCACACATGCTGCATGCATTATTGCCGCAGCATTAAAGATGTGGATCGAAAATCAGAACAACTTTGCCGGTATTGCAAGGTTCTTTTGGAAGATACAATAAAAAGGCTGGCGGAAAAGTAATCCACCAGTCTCGGAAAGAAATGTCTAATTCTACCATCTAAGTATGAAGAAAAAGCTTTACCAGCCGATTCCAGCCGGCTTGGGGAATATTCCCAAAGATATCGTTCCCCAATTGACCGCCGTCCGCAGCCAATGGGCCTGCCGCATCTTCTATCACCTGATAAAGCCGATCGATTTCTTGTTTAAAAAAATCTTTAGTTTCACTGCCGATCATGAGATTCTGCAAATCCTTTCGAAGATTTTTTGAATGGGCCCTCAACACCCAGCCGTCCGCATACGGGTCTTGATTGGCAAGACTTCCCTTGTTTCTCAACTTGGGATTTATGGCCGTAACAACACCACCTACCGGAGAAAGCACCTTTGCCTGGTTTGAACCCCGGCTCATGATAATATCCGCACGATTTTGTTCTAAAGTCTTACCGATAAGCGGCGCCGCTATGTCATCGAGAGGACCCAACACGCGCAGCGCAAAATCATCCAATCCAATTCGGACTTCAGAGCCTTCTTCCACCTTCACCCACGCATGTCCTTTATGAAGATAAAATCCATGGGGGATCTTAATGCCGTCGATATCCATGAAATCCACCGGTCTGACCACCGCATGAACAGCATACTGATCATTAAAATATTGATCGAATTCACAATCTCCGCACTTGTATTCCCTGTTGCAAGCCTTAAAATCGATGCGTCCTTTCATATGATGCAAGCATGGACGTTTCCACAAAGGTCGTAGTTTTAACTTATCTTTCCATAAAACCAACCGGCCTTTACTTCCGGTTGGAATTTTGCCCTGTTTTCCCAGTCGCTTGTTTTCATCGCAAACACGCCTCAAGGCCCTGTCAAAACGGCAACCCGGACATTCATAGTTGCTGAAACAAAACTTGCGTTGAACGACCTCGGCCTGCATCCAAATACAGGGCCACTGTTTTTCTGTTGATCGATTCTCCAGAACGATGGAATCCATTTTTTCCTGCCTTTCTTGAACGCTTCATCGATATCAAAGCTCCCTGCAGCGCCCTTATTTTCAGCGATCCGGGTGTCTTAAAAACCGGTGTTATGTCTTGAGAAACGTTTTTGTCAAATTTTTCCACCCGAGATTCGGAAGATTTCCATAGATATCATCTTGCAAATAACCGCCATCGGCAGCCAGGGGACCTGCAACGTCTTCTATCATGCCTTCCAGAGTGTCGATTTCATGGTTGACCCAGTCCAAGCTGTCTGTATCTGATATGAGTTTTTTAACTGTTTTTTTGATATCCGGTGTGCGGACCATGAAAAGCCAGCCATCACCATACGGCTCTCGATTGGCGATCTCGGGATTTTCTCTGACCTTTGAATTGACCTCTACAATGACGCCGTCCACCGGGGAAAGAATATCTGCCAGGTTATCCTTCCGCCGCAATCCCCATCCGACACAGTCCATATCGAGTTCCTTGCCCATTAGGGGAAGATCGAAAGCATCGACTTTTCCCAGCAGCTTAAGCGCAAAATCGTCCAGACCGATTCGGATATATCCGCCGCTTTCAATTCGAGCCCAGCTATGCCCGTTATGAAAGAAGTACTCCATTGGGATGTCAAAACCTTTGACATGCTGCATTTCAAAGGGAACATTTTTGGTTTTGGCGGTCCATACTTCCTCAAAGAACTGGTCAAAATCGCATCTGGAACAATTATAGTTCAACCCACAAATCCTATTTTTGATGCGACGTGTGAGGCTGTGCCGACACGTTCTGTCGATACCCGGTCGTTGCCGCATGGCAGCCTGCCAGCTGATCTGCTCACCTTTTTCTATCTGCTTCTGCATTCCCAGATCATATTTGCAGGTGTTGCAATCATAAAAATTGTTGCAGTTTTTGAATTTTACAATACCGGCTTGCATCCAGATACAAGGGTTTGTTATTTTGGCCTTCTTGTCCGGCTTAAACATCCAGACCTGTCCCCCAAAAACCGCCCCGATCTCAGATTCTTTACCAAGATCCTGCCGGCTTCCCTTTCTGTAGGAAGAACCGTAACCAAACCGACTTTTTTGAACGTCTCTTATTTTTTCGGCCATTTTCCTGACTCCTTTGTTAAACGTTTATGTTTATTCCTTTTTGAAACAGATACAGAGCAAGGAGTATGCCAGATATAATACAACGTACGGTTTAAAGGCATAACCCTATGATGTTACGATTTATTTTGGAGAATAGACAAGGGAAGGCTCGGCTTTGGTTGCAGATCTCGCATGTAGGAATACGCTACAGTTCAATGAACCCATTCGGTGTTATTGGCAGACAAATCGTCTTTATTCCTTTTACTNACAGTTGGTTACAATTATGTTGAATTTTCCAACACATAATCTTGAATTTCCCCACCAGCCCATTGCAGTTCCCAAAAATATGTCCCGATGTATCCGCCTTTGGCGAGATTGAATTGCTTACGGTCGCAATTTCAGTAAGCCGCAGGATGATTCCGTTTCCATCGGGAAGCTGTCTGAGCAAATTAGAGCGCGTTAAAGCGAACAGCAATGCGGTTGTTAAAATTATTGATGATTATCATTTTCCCGCCGTGTAATTTTAACACCATAAGACCTGCTCGCTTTTACGCGGTTTTATTTGCGAGTTCTTGCCGATGGAAACGGAATCATCCTGCGGCTGAAACGCTATGTTATAATCTGTAATTTTTGAACGGATCGACCAAACCAAGAAAACTCTGCGAAGGCTCCCAAGGGTTTACCCCGGTACTCCAGCTAATTCTAAATAGACCTTATGGGTGGATGAATCGGGTCGGAGGAAAATCCGGGTTAGTCGATTCCATAGGATTTGAGTTTTCTTCGAAGGGTGTTCAGGCCGATGCCAAGACGCCTGGCTGTCTTGGATTTGTTTTGGCCTGACAGTTTATAGACCTTGATAATATGGGATCTTTCAATTTGAGCAAGGGATACAATATCTTCTGTTACGGACGGGGTCAGACAGTTTGATATTGACTTGGGTCTTCTTAATTGGGCCGGTAGAAAATTTGAACTGATGGGGCGCCCCTGGGCCAGATTTACGGCCGACTGTATGATCGACTTGAGCTCCCGGATGTTTCCGGGATAGTCATACTCCATGAGCAGACACATGGCTTCTTCTTCAATGAAGAGATTTTTATTAGAGCTGTTATAGTCTTTTAGAAATTTACTCGCCAGAAGTGGTATATCTTCTTTTCTCTCCTTCAAAGGCGGCAGATGAAGCCATCCGCCCCTGATTCTGTAATATAAATCTTTTCGGAAAACCTTTTTGACCATCAGTTTTTCCAGATCTTCGTTGGTGGCGGCGATAAAGCGGACGTCGGCCTTTTGATGACGACTTTTACCCAGTTTAAAGTATTCTCCATCCTGCAGAACCCGCAGCAGTTTTCCCTGAAGTTCAAGGGCCATGTTGCCGATTTCGTCTAAAAATACGGTCCCATGGTCGGTGTATTCCAGATATCCCTCGCGACCATTTTCAGCACCTGTAAAGGCGCCTTTGGTGTGGCCGAAAAATTCTGCTTCAAAGAGACTGCCGGTGAGCGAGGCCATGTTGACCGGTGTAAAGGGAAACTTCGACCGAAGGCTTGCAGCGTGAATCGCCCATGCAAGAAGTTCCTTTCCGGTTCCACTCTCACCGGTAATTAAAAGCGGAACATCACTGCCTGCATGAAGCTCCGCTTCTTTTAAAACTCTTAAAACCTTTTGGGATCGAGTGACAATCGGCTTAAAAGGTGCCGGATTTATCAACTGGGGAAGCGTCGGGCTTTTTTCGATATCCAGAATATCGAGCAACCGTTTTTTCTCAAGAACCCGTTTCATGGAAAAGGCAAGATCTTCCTGGGAAACCGGCTTAACAAGATAGTCATACGCACCTTTGTTCAAACACTCCACTGCAACCCGGGCCTCGTTAACCGCGGTGACCATAATACACTCGCTTCTTGGGCTTATGTTTTTGATGGTTTCAAGCACTTCCAGTCCGTTCATCTCGGGCATGGTCATATCGATCAGTGCAATATCGAAAACTTCTCCTTCTTCAAACAGAGAAACCGCTGTTATCGAATTATCTTCAGTACGTATATTTTTAAAACCTGAATTCAGAAGATGTGACTTTACGATTTTAAGAAAATCGAGATCGTCATCGATGATAATTATTTTATTGTCCATCGCTTCGTTCGAATTTAGGGTTTAGAGCAGTTCCCAAAAATATATTCCGATTGAATTGCTTACGGTCACAATTTGAGCAAGCCGCAGGATAGTTCCGTTTTTATCGGGAAGTTGTCTGAGCAAATTAGAGCGCATTAAAGCGAACAGCAATGAGGTTGTCAAAATTATGGATAATTATCATTTTCCCGCCGTGTAATTTTAACACCTTAGACCTGTTCGCTTTTACGCGGTTTTGTTTGCGAGTTCTTGCCGATGGAAACGGAATTGTCCTGGGGCTGAAACGAGATGTTATTCTGAGAAAGGCTATAACGTTTTTTCCAGCCGGTATCCCAAAAAGGACCATCCCAAAATGGCACAAATTCTCATGGAATTACGCGTTCACTGTCTTTATGTATAGCATGTGTGCCAAATTGGCACAACCACCTTTTGAAATAGATGCAAAAACTTCCTGCCCCAGGACATCGCAAACTTCTATCTCTTTAAATTTACAATAATTTTTTCCAATTCACTATAGTCCTTCTATCCCGGCACGATTGTTGCTCATACGGTACTAGAAGGATATATCGCCTGTTTTTTGATTTAAAAAATTACTCAAGTTTTGCAGCACTTCCGAACAAGGATCCCACATCATCGGATTTAAATGTTTAATGAAAGCAAAACCTGGGAATTAGATTTAGCCGCAGAGGCACGGAGGGCGCAGAGAGCCATTCTAAAGACCTCATCTATCGAGGAAGATTGAACCTAATGCCAAATATTTTAAGCGTAACCACTCATGCAAATAAAGCTTCTGTTACAGCAAGCTTGCTGGAAACTTTCCCCTTTGCGCGTCCTTCACGGCAAAGGAAAGCCACACACATCTCTGCGTCCTCTGAGGCTCTGCGGCAGGTAATAACGACAGGTTGCGGGAATTTGTAGTTGCTCCTTATGCAGAATAACAACCTGATAATATACTAATTTAACGTCTCGGAAATTCTACAACCTGGCGAAATCACAAATCTTTTAATGGCGACCTGTTTATGCCATCGGAAGGGAAGAATGGAATGCTGGAATATTGGGCGTAAGAGGGGAAATAACCTATTTAAATTGTAAAAAATGCTTCAAATCCATTTTTTACTCCATTATTCCAATTGGGGTGAAGCCCCTAAGTTCCTTTTCGATGCGCGTGGCTGCGTTGTATAAAATCGTGAAGCAATTTTATTGTTTGAGCTGCTTTTTCTGAAAAAAATCGGAGGTAGTCGTATGAATTTAAAGCGCAAATTCGATGCAGGGGAATTTGCCGTCCTTGCGGAAATGGAACCCCCCAAGGGGGTGGATGTCTCCACAATGCTGTCCAATGCCATGAGAGTCAAGGGGGAGGTAGATGCCTTTGTCATACCGGAGATGAGCAACGCTGTCATGCGGATGAGTTCCCTTGGAGGTGCCATGATTCTACAGGGAAAAGGAATGGAGACAGTGATGCAGGTGAACTGTAGAGACAGAAACCGGATCGCCCTCCAGGCGGATCTTCTGGCAGCCAATGGATGCGGAATCACCAATGTCATGGCGGTTGCCGGAGAAGACCCCAGCTTTGGAGATCATTACCAGGCAAGATCGGTATATGATATCGATCTTCTGGAATTACTCAATGCCGTTAGGGGGCTTCAAGACGGAAAGGACATGGCCGGAATTGAGCTTTCAGGTTCTCCTCAGTTTCTGGTTGGGTCCACGGTAGATGCAGGTGCCAAGGGAAAATCTCCTGAGCTGGAGATTGAGGAGATGAACAAAAAAATTGAAGCAGGCGTCCAATTTTTCATCTCTCCACCCCTATTTGACCTTTCCGCCATTCATCCGTTCATGAAACGGGTGGATATTCAGAAAACAAAAATCATTCCAACGGTTTTACTCCTCAAATCACTCGGCATGGCCCGATATATTATGCGTAATGTGGATAATGTTTACATCTCTGATTCATTGATTGACCGCATCCAAAAATCCCCTGACAAGGTTCGCGAGTGCACACAGATTGCATCAGAAATGGTCACATCGTTAAAAAAAGAAGGATTCAGCGGCGTAAACTTGGCAACCCTCGGATGGGAGCACAAACTCCCTGAGATACTTGAAAGAATATAAGGATGGGAAAAATGGAGCACAAAAACAGCCAGAAGAACAACATGTCCACTGAAAAACACGGGAAAAATCCAATAGGATCGGCAATGGTGGTTGGCAGCGGAATAGCAGGGATGCAATCCGCCCTCGATCTTGCCAACTCCGGTTATTATGTGTACCTGGTGGAAAAGTCTTCGGCAATCGGCGGACTCATGTCACAACTCGATAAGACCTTTCCCACCAACGACTGTGCCATGTGAATTATTTCACCGAAACTGGTCGAGGTCGGCCGGCACCTGAATATAGAGCTACTGACAAACACCGAACTATTGGATCTTAAAGGTAAAGCGGGACGCTTTACGGCCCGGATTCGCCAGGAACCCCGCTTTATTGACCTTTCAAAGTGTACGAGTTGCGGGGAATGTATCAAGGTCTGTCCCGTAGATCTTCCCAACGAATACGACGAAGGCCTGTCTGATAAGAAGGCGGCATACAAAAAATACGCCCAGGCCATTCCAGGGGCCTTTGCAATTCAGAAAACAGACAATGCGCCCTGCCGTATGACATGCCCTGCCGGACAGAATGTTCAAGGTTATGTTCAGATGGTAAAGGAAGGCAAGTATAAAGAGGCCTTGGAAATAATTATGGAAGATCATCCGTTCCCCGGGGTGCTGGGGCGGATTTGTCCCCACGAGTGCGAAGATGCGTGCCGTCGATGTGACGTCGACGAACCGATAGCCATCCGTGATCTTAAGCGACTGGCCGCAGATGAGTTTGATCCCCGCGAAATCGAGATCGATTGCCTGCCGGCAAGAAAAGAGAAGGTGGCGATCATCGGCTCAGGACCTTCCGGTCTTTCTGCTGCCTATCATTTGGCCCGAAAAGGCGTGTTGTCCACAGTTTTTGAGGCTTTACCCGAACCCGGCGGGATGCTGCGAGTGGGTATCCCTGCACATCGTCTTCCAAGGGACATTCTGGACCGGGAAATCGAGGTGATTACCAACCTGGGTGTGGAAATTAAAACCAGCACCCCTTTGGGTGAGGATTTGACCACAGATGATCTCTTAAACGACGGGTATCAAGCGGTTTATCTCGCCCTTGGCGCTCACAAGGGAATCGATCTGGGAATCCCCGGTGAAAAGGCCAGAGGCGTGCGTCAGGGCGTTGATTTTCTTAGAGAAGTCAATCTCACCGGCAAGGCCGACATCGGCGAAAAGGTGGCCATAATTGGGGGTGGAAATGTGGCCATCGATGTCGCAAGATCCGCAATTCGGCTGGGTGCAAAAGCGGTGAAAATCATTTACAGACGCACCCGGTCAGAGATGCCGGCCTGGGAGGAAGAAATTCAAGCAACAGAGGCAGAGGGGATTGAAATCACGTATCTTTCCGCACCCCAAGAGGTGTTGACCCAAGACGGCAGGGTCGTCGGACTCAGATGCATCCGGATGGAACTGGGTGAACCGGATTCATCCGGAAGAAGACGGCCGGTGCCCATACCGGGCAGTGAATATGACATCAAGATCGACCAGCTTGTCCCCGCCATCGGCCAGCACCCGGATCTTTCGGCCATCGAGAATGTGGCGGGCCTGAACATCTCCCGCTGGGGCACCACCGAAGTCGACGCCGTCACCTATGCAACGGATCGAGAAGGTGTTTTTTCCGGTGGTGACTTGCAGACCGGTCCGGGAATCGCCATCGCTGCCATCGCTGCCGGTCGTGAAGCGGCCGAATCCATCGTAAGATATCTTGACCACCAGGACATGGCAAAAGGACGGGAACCCGTAACCCATGAGAATCCGGTGTATCGACCGATTCCNGATGACGAATCTGAAACCCCCAGATCAAAAATGCCGGAACTGCCCGTAGAAAAACGCGCAGGCAATTTTGAAGAAGTAGAACTGGGATATGACGAAACGTCCGGTCGGCAAGAAGCCGAACGCTGTTTGAACTGCAGTTACTGTTCGGAGTGCTATCAGTGTGTGGACGCATGTCTTGCAGAGGCTGTGGATCACAGCCAGGTACGGGTGGAGAGGGATATCGATGTCGGCTCCGTGGTTCTTTGTCCCGGAAGCGAACCCTTTGATCCTTCGGGGTTGGAACAGTTCTATCATTACAAAAGCAATCCCAACGTAATGACCAGTCTTGAATTTGAACGGATTCTCAGCGCTTCAGGTCCCACCATGGGACATTTGGTCCGGCCTTCAGATGAAAAAGAGCCGAAAAAGATCGCCTGGCTCCAGTGCATCGGCTCCCGGGATACCAACCAATGCGGCAATGGTTACTGCTCTTCGGTCTGCTGCATGTATGCCATCAAAGACGCCATGATCGCCAAAGAGCATGCCCATGGCGATCTCGATTGTGCCATTTTCAACATGGATATCCGCACCTTCGGAAAGGACTATGAAAAATACTATCTTAGGGCCAAAGAAAAAGAGAATGTTCGATTTGTCAAGGCGCGGGTCCATACCATCGATGAAGTGGGCGAAAAGAGAAATTTACGCATTCAGTATGTGGACGAGGCCGGTGCACTGCAAGAAGAAATCTTTGATATAATCGTCCTTTCGGTGGGTCTTCAGGTTCCTGAATCCACCGTCGATCTGGCCAAACGGTTGGATGTCGACCTTAACAAATATAAGTTTGCGATTACCGACACCTTTGCGCCGGTGGAGACTTCCCGACCGGGGGTTTATGCATGCGGCGTGTTTCAGGAACCCAAAGATATTCCGAGTTCCGTCATAGAAGCGAGTGCGGCTGCATGTCTGGCAGGGGGCCGCCTGAATCAAGCCAGGAATACCCTGACAAAAAGTGTAGAACTTCCCGAAGAAATCGATCTGACCGGTGAGGCGCCGCGAATAGGGGTGTTTGTCTGCAACTGCGGTGTCAACATTGCGGGTGTCGTGGACGTCGGCATGTTGGAAGAATATGCCAAAACACTTCCCCATGTGGTGTACGCCGGACAGAATCTCTTTACATGCTCCCAGGACTCCCAGGAGGAAATGAAAGCGTTCATTAAGGAACACCGACTCAATCGGATCGTGGTTGCGGCGTGCACGCCCAAAACCCACGAGGGAATATTCATGGATACCCTCGAAGCCTGCGGTATTAACAAATACCTCTTTGAGATGGCCAATATCCGGAATCAGGATTCCTGGGTCCATTCCGATGTCCCTGAAAAAGCCTCCGGAAAAGCCAAACATCTGGTGAAAATGTCGGTGGCCCGTGCCGCCACACTCCATCCGCTGCATGAAAAGAAGATTCCGGTCATTCAAAGAGCACTGGTTATCGGTGGCGGGCCGGCCGGGATGAATGCCGCACTGGGTCTTGCAGACCAGGGGTTCCCTGTGGTTCTGGTTGAAAAGGAAGACAAACTGGGGGGCATGGCCAACCGTCTTACCGCTACCATCGAAGGCGCGGATGTGGAAACTTATCTGGAAGAATTGATCCAGAGGGTGACATCCCATTCCCAAATCCAGGTGCTGACCCGTTCCCTTATCGTCGGGTTTTCCGGATTCAAAGGAAATTTCACCACCGAAGTTCTGGTGGGGCCTGGCATGTACGAAAGAAAGATCGACCACGGCGTCGTTGTATTGGCCACAGGTGCTAGTGAATACAGCCCCAAAGAGTTTCTCTACGGACAGAACGAAAGTGTGGTGACCCAGGTCGAACTGGCCGAACGTTTAAAAGAGAAAGGGGCCGGGGATCTGAACCAGGTGGTCATGATCCAGTGTGTGGGATCGAGAAACGACGAGAATCCCAACTGCTCCAGAATTTGCTGCCAGAGCGCCATTAAAAATGCCCTTCACATCAAAAAGCTTCAGCCGGAGGCCCAAATTTTCATACTTTACCGGGATATCAGGACCTACGGATTTCTGGAAGATTACTATACCGAAGCCAGAAAACAGGGCATATTATTTTCCCGGTACGATTCTGAAAATCCGCCGACGGTGGAATCGTCAGAATCGGGTGTGGTGGTTACCTTCAAGGATCACGTTCTTGGCCGCAGCCTCCAGGTCAGTGCCGACCTTCTTGCGCTGAGCGCCGGTATGGTTGCTGAAGATACCGAGGAACTCGCCTCCATTGTCAAGCTGGCCCGAACTGCAGAAGGTCACTTTATGGAGGCTCATGTCAAGCTAAGACCCGTCGACATGGCCACAGAAGGAATTTTTGTTTGCGGAACCGCCCATAGTCCCAAATTGTTGCCCGAATCGATCTCACAGGCTTTCGCCGCAGCCTCCAGGGCGACGACATTTCTGTCCCAGCCGCAGTTGACCTTATCGGCGGTAACGGCACAGGTAGAAGAAGACCTTTGTGCTTCATGCCTCATATGCGTCCGCTCCTGTCCCTATCAGGTGCCGAGGATCAACGAAGACGGTGTCAGTGAAATCGATGTTGCTTTATGTCACGGATGCGGTGTCTGTGCGGCGGAATGCCCGGCCAAGGCCATTGAACTGAGTTGGTATGAAGACGTTCAGATTATGAGCAAAATCGACGCCCTGCTCGAGGACGTCGTATAGTGCTTGCTGATATATAAATTGAAATCGCCCAACGAGAATTTTTGATTCAAAGGAGGAGTTATGAAGGAAGATTTCGAGCCGATCATCATTGCATTTTGCTGCAGCTACTGAGGTTATACTGCTGCGGACCTGGCAGGGTCCATGCGATTGCAGTACCCTTCTGATATAAATATTATTCTCGTTCCATGCACTGGAAAGGTGGATGTCCTTCATATTCTCCATGCCTTTGAAAAGGGCGCGGACGGCGTATATGCCGTGGGATGTATGGAAGGAGATTGTCATTATAACAGCGGTAACCTCAGAGCCCGCAAACGGGTGGAACAGGCTCAAAGCATTCTCGAGACCATCGGCATCGGCGGAGAAAGGGCACAGATGTACAACCTTTCATCGAGTGAAGGGCCGCGTTTCGCGCAGATTGCTGCTGAGATGGATGAAAAAATCCGAAATTTGGGGCCCAATCCGATTAAGCTGGCCAAAAAGAAGGCTGCGTAAAACCATTGGAGAGTCTCAATTGAAAATCTTCAATCTTCAATGAAAGAGAGGTCTTATGATTGTCGCAGACAGAAAGCCGATCGAAGAGATTATAGAGGAGATCAAAGAACATGAAAAAATCCTCATCCTCGGTTGCAACGAGTGCGTTACGGTTTGTGAGGCAGGGGGAAAGAAAGAAGTCGGTGTTCTGGCTTCAGCCCTTAGAATGTATTTCCTCAACCAGGGACGTGACGTAAAATTAGATGAAATAACCTTGGAGCGGCAATGCGATCACGAATATCTCGAAGAAATTCGGGATGTGATCGATCAGTACGATGCCGTTGTTTCCCTTGCCTGTGGCGTCGGCGTTCAGTTCATGGCTGAAAAATATCACACCATGCCGGTCTATCCCGGAGTGAACACCTGTTTTTTAGGGGTCACCGAAAAACGAGGGGTGTGGACGGAAAGGTGCCAGGCCTGCGGACAGTGTATCCTGGCGCGCACCGGAGGAATCTGTCCGGTCTCCCGTTGTGCAAAGCGAATTCTCAACGGCCCGTGCGGCGGTTCTACCCAGGGCAGCTGCGAAATTAACAAGGAAATTTCCTGTGCCTGGCAGTTGATTATCGACCGCCTCAAGGCACTGGACAGGCTCGACGATTATGAACAAATTGACCCCATAAAAGACTGGTCCACGGACAGGGCCGGAGGACCCAGAAAAGTTGAAAGGGAGGATGTGCAGCAATGAAAATAAACACACCCAGCAAACTGGAAAAGATTCTGGCCGCCGGTCACCTTGCTGTTACCTCCGAGTGCGGTCCCCCCAGAGGGAGCGATCCTGAGGTGATTGTTGAAAAGGCCAACCTGATCAAGGATCATGTAGATGCCATCAATATCACGGACAATCAGACATCCGTAACTCGCATGTGCAGCCTGGCGGCCTGTATAAAACTAAAGCTCATGGGACTTGAACCGGTACTGCAGATGGTGACACGCGACCGGAATCGCATCGCTTTGCAGAGCGACATTCTCGGGGCGGCGGCCTTCGACATACATAATGTTCTCTGTCTTTCAGGAGACCACCAGAGCTTCGGCGACTGCCCAACCGGTCAGAACGTTCATGATATCGACTCCATCCAGTTGATTCAAACCGTCCGGCATATGCGGGACGAAAGCAAGTTCCTGGGAGGAGACGATATTTCCCGGCCGCCCAAAATGTTTGTCGGCGCTGCGGCAAATCCATTTGCAGACCCGTTTGAAATCCGTGTTCCTCGCCTGGCAAAAAAAATTGCCGCCGGGGTGGAGTTTATTCAAACCCAATGTATATATGATCTCGACAAGTTCGAGCTCTGGATGAAAATGGCAGGCGATCGGGGGCTCCTTGAAAAAGTCAGTATTCTGGCAGGTGTAACCCCGTTTAAATCGGTGGGCATGGCGCGGTACATGAAAAACCGGGTGCCGGGAATCGAAGTCCCGGACGAGATGATAAAAAGAATGGCAGATACCCCCAAGGAAAAACAACCCGAGGAGGGCGTCAAGATCTGTATCGAGTCGATGCAGCGCTTAAAAGAGGTGGAAGGGGTTCGTGGATTTCACGTCATGGCCATTGAATGGGAAGAAATGGTCCCAGAAATTGTAGAAAAAACCGGCCTTTATCCAAGGCCGAGCGTGGACTGATTCCGGGTTTGTTTTTTTAAGTGCCGGAGGATCGAATATTTGGCACCAAAAACCATAAAAGGATTAAAGATCCGGAATCAACAAAAGGAGGATAATTATGAGTGAAAAAAAGAGAATTCTTGTGGTCGATGATGAGCCTGATTTCTGTTCTATCGTTCAAGGGCAATTGGAAAAAGAGGGCTTTGAAGTTGAGGTGGCGTATAACGGTGTTGAAGGTCTGGAAAAAGTCCATGCAAGTCCGCCGGACGCCATTGTCCTGGATGTCATGATGCCTGAAATGGACGGATACGAAGTGTGTAAGAGACTGAAAGCCGATGAAAAATGTGTCGACATCCCCATTATTCTGCTGACCGCCGTGGCATCCCATGTAACTTCGACCCGCTATTCCCATCGTGACGGGATGAGCACCGAGGCGGATGACTATATCGCAAAACCGGCATCAGCAGAAGAAATATCGGCAAGTATCAAACGGCTTCTCGACTAGCAAAAAATCAACAGCCATATTATACCTGCAAACGATTATTTTCCATTGAAGGTTGACGATCGTCAACCTTCAATAGTCCATCTTCAATTTAATGGAGGAGATAATGTCATCCCAGATTATCAAGATTAAAGGGAAGAAAAAAAGCACGTTTAAAGATCAGGTAATGGAGCTTTTGCCCGAAGGGGGGAACCTGAATCTATGTCTCACCTGCGGGCTCTGTTCTTCCGGATGCCCTGCAACCGGCCTGGAGGATATGGATCCCAGAAAATTTTTGCGCATGGCGGCCCTCGGCCTGGACGACGAAATTCTGAATTCCAACTGGGCGTGGTATTGTACCATGTGCACGCGGTGCGTTTATGCCTGTCCCATGAAAATCGATATCCCCGGTCTGGTTTTCAACATTCGAAAAAACTGGCCCAAGGACGATCAACCCAAAGGTATCCGGGGGTCTTGCGAGATGGCCTTGAAAAACGATACCTGCAGCGCCATGGGTGCCAATGAAGAAGACTGGCGTTTTGTCGTTGAAGACGTTGCAGAGGAAGTGCGGGAAACCCAGGCCGGTTTTGAAGATCTCCAGGCGCCCATGGACAAGGAAGGGGCTTATTTCTATCTCAACCAGAACTCCCGGGAACCTGTAACCGAGCCCGACGAGATGGTGCCGCTGTGGAAGATTTTAAATCTGGTGGGGGCTGACTGGACTTATGGATCCAAGGGCTGGGCCGCGGAAAACTACTGCCTGTTCTGTGCGGACCTGGAGAATTGGGAAAAAATTGTTCGGGTCAAGGCCAAAGCGGTGGATGATCTGAAATGCAAGGTCTGGCTCAATACAGAGTGAGGGCATGAACTTTTTGCAGTCCGGGTCGGACTGAAAAGATTCAACATCGAGCATAATTTTGAGTGTAAGAGTATCATCCAGTATTATGCCCAGTGGATTCGGGAAGGAAAACTGAAAGTTAATTCAGACTGGAACAAGGACCTGAAGGTTAAGTTTACGCTACAGGACCCCTGCCAGCTGGTTCGCAAGAGCTTTGGCGACCCGGTGGCGGAAGACATGCGGTATGTTGTCAAAACAGTTGTGGGCGAAGAGAATTTTGTAGACATGGCTCCCAACAGGTCCAACAACTACTGCTGTGGCGGTGGGGGCGGGTTTCTTCAGTCAGGATTCCCGGAAGCCAGACGATATTACGGTAAACGCAAATTCGAACAGATCATGGCGACAGACGCCGATTACTGTATTACGCCGTGCCACAATTGTCACGCGCAGATTCACGATATAAAAGAACATTACGAGGGAAAATACCATACGGTTCATTTGTGGACCATCATCTGCCTTTCCCTGGGGATTCTTGGCGAAAATGAACGTGTGTACCTGGGATCGGACTTGGCCGAATTCGGTTTATAACCGGTTTTTGTTCCATTATACCGGTCCCCATATTCCAAAAAAATCCCTACCATGAACCTGCCCCGGGAATTTGGAGCAGGTTTTTTGTTCCTCGTCAATAAATTCTGATATATTTTTGCTATTCTTAACACTTTGTTTGATTCCGGGGCGTCCGGGTTAGGGTTTGGTTTTCACATGCAGGTTTTTTGCATATTGGGCGATGAACGGATCATGCGTTCAAAATCGCCGGCCATATTTTCAGCCATGCTGAAACGAATAGGGCTGAAAGCCGCATATGTGCCGTTTAAAGTGGATCCCGGTCAGATCGGCCAGGCGCTGCAAAGTATTAAGGTCCTGAACATTGCCGGTGCCAATATCACGATCCCTTTCAAAGAGAAAGTCATACCCCATTTAGATGTTCTTTCAGAGGGGGCGAATATCATCGGCGCAATCAACACCATCGTATGCAACGGAGGTATACTGAAAGGATACAATACCAATGCCATCGGTTTCATGGATGCTATCGGCGATGCAGGGTTTGATGTGGAAGGCAAATCGGCCCTTATTTTCGGAACCGGTGGAGCAGCCAAGGCCATAGCATTTGTTTTAAACTGGCTGAGAACAACGTCTATTTTTGTTGCCGGCCGCGACACAGAAAAAACGCGTCAAATTGTCGAACGCTTTGGAGGAGAAGCCATATCCCTTTATGATCTTCCCCATCGAACTCTGGATGTCAACATCGTGGTCAACGCCACGTCTGTTTCAAGCCCTGACGAGTCCCCCGAGATGGCCGCATTGCTTGAAAAAATTAAAATAAAGGACTGCGAAATGGTGGTCGATCTTAACTATGAGCGAAGTGAAAATTTCTGGCAGGATATGGCCCTGCGAAATGGTGCGCGGTTCATGGATGGTTTGCCGGCACTCGCATATCAGTCCAGGCGGACCCTTGCCCTATGGACAGGAATCCAGGTGCCGCCGGAGGAGTTTTTGAAAGTGCTCGATGAAATTTTGTAGATTTGAGGGGGCTGCCGGAATCCTCGGTTGTAAAAATTCCGTTAAATTTTCAATGGATTCACTTCTGGCGTTCAGTTTTTTACAGAGCTCTCTTTCCAAATATTCAGGCAGTTAGCGTGGCCCGACCCACGTTTTGTTATGCCCCGGTAGTATGCTCAAGTTCTGTCTTTGTGGTTTTAATTGGAATAATTCTTTGCTCGATATCAGACCATTCCTTACGCTTCATCATACTCAAATCATATTCAGTCTGTAGGTTCAGCCAAAACTGAGACTCAATCCCAAAATAGCGCTGTAGCCTCAGGGCGGTGTCGTCAGTGATGGATCTTTTCCCGTTGACAATTCCAACATTAAATGCATTACCATCATGCCACTCAAAGCAAATACGCCACTGTTTGTTAATGCTGATAGCGAATTGCCCCTTCCTATCTCCCTTTAGGACATGAAACTTATTGCCCGGATTAAGCATTAAAGCTTCCAGACTCGGAGCGACATGTAGAACCATAAGCCTTGTTCTGGCCTTCCGTTCAAAGGATTGGAAGCGGCGGACTCGCTTTGAATTGAAACAATAGTTTCTACACTTTGATGTTTTGATTATTATGAAAAATATTCTCAGGGTCATACTTCTTTTTAATCTGTTGCAGTCGAGCAAAGTTCACGCCGTAAGCCGCCGCCACCCGGTCGCCTTCGTCTCCAGTCATGAAGTTCACATAAGCGCCGGCTGAGGCGTAGGGCGCAGACGCTTTAAAAAACGCACGTGCCCATGCAATACAGGTCTCATCTTGGGCTGCCTCATCCCATCGTCCGTGTACGTTCAGGACAAACTTTGCGTCCCGATGACCATATGCCATGGCATCCGATGGAACGCGATTGGCTGCGCCTTCGATAAGTCCCACGAATATCTCACACTGTGGTGAAGGCAACTTGCCCGCAAATTCGATCATCGAATCCAGTGCGCCATCACTGAGTTCCGTAAAATTATGGGATTTCCAGTAGTTCCTTGCACCGGGCGTGAGCAACGGGTCAAAGGCCTGCTGCCACTGTGCGTATGGCTGAGTACCAATGTGTTCACCATAAGCGTCCCCGAAGCTACGCAAAGGACTGATCAGCCTCTCCCCTTCTGCTATATCGCCTGCATAGAAGATGGCCAGCACAATAACTTCTTTGCCATGGACATTCTCAGGAAGAAAAGGCAATGGCGGAGCCTTGCGAAGAATGACCCAGATATTGAGTTCCTCAGGTGCTGATTTTACAAATTCACGATACTTTTCGAGCACTTGCTTTGCCTGGTCCATCGGAAAAACAAGCAATCCAGCCAATATTTCAGGTCCCACGGGATAGAGCGCGAATTCGAACTGGGTGATTACACCGAAATTGCCGCCGCCGCCTCGAATCGCCCAGAATAAATCAGTGTTTTCATCTTCCGAAACTTGTATCTTTCTTCCATCCGCCGTTACCATTTCCGCGGAGACAAGATTATCGATGGTCATACCGTATTTACGCGTCAACCATCCAAAACCGCCACCCAGCGTCAGTCCTGCAATGCCGGTGGTTGAATTAATGCCCACCGGTGTCGCCAATCCATGGGCCTGTAACGCTTTATCAAAATCACCGAGTGTGGCACCGGGTTCGACATAGGCACGCCTTTTTTGTGCATCGACGCTTACAGTTGTCATATTAGAAAAATCGATCACCACGCCGTTATCGCACAAAGAACTCCCGGCGATGTTGTGTCCACCACCTCTGATGGATATCTCTAATCCGTTTTCACGGGCATAAGAGATTGCATGGGGTACGTCGTCAGCTTCTGCGCACTGTACGATGACAGCCGGCCGGCGATCAATCATGGCATTCCATATCTCCCGAACTTCGTTATAATTCGGATCATCTGGAAGCACTATTTGACCCTTCACGTTGTTTTTGAGCGTCTCAATTTTTTCATTCGATTGTATTTTCATGGTGTTGATCCTTTCATTTGTGAAAACTGTAAAAACCTATTTTTAAAATTTTCGTTTCACTAGGGACAAACTTTTATAATTCTCCCGTTAAGTAGGCTTTAATATTATTTAAACATGTGTATAAACACGACGAAGTCAAGAAATAAATATCACAATGTGGTAGATTTGTTTGGGGGATGAAGATATGCCGTTAATGACCCCCCCGCGAAGGTGGGGTAACCCCATTTTATGTAGAACAAGGGGTACTTCCGGGACACCCCTCAAATAATAAGATTCGCTGATACATAGGTAAAAGCGAAAAATGGTGTTGGTCTGAATGTCTGGTGAAGAACATCAAAAAGAAGGGTTGTTTTTAACGATCGCTTGGCTTTTGACGGGAAGAAGAACGGTAAAAAGGCTTCCCTTACCAAAGGTGCTTTCTACACTGATGAAACCGCCGATGGAATCCAGAAGCCCTTTTACGATGGGCAGCCCAAGACCGGTCCCGGTAATGTATCGGGTCTTTTCGTCTTGGACCCGGTAAAATCTTTCAAAAATCTTGTCCAGGTATTTATCTGCGATTCCGAATCCATTATCCCTAACGCTTACACGGACATTGATTCCCGCCATATCGACCGCTACCTTTATTTCCCCGCCGTCCTGGGTGTAGTTGATGGCATTGGTGATCAGGTTTCCGAAGATACTTTCCAAGGCAATGGGATCTGCGGTGAGTACGGGGAGAGGATTTTCCGGAAGATCAAGCGCAAGAAACTGGGTCTTTTTCTTTGCCGAGGTACTAAGAAAGTCTACTATATTTTCAAGAAGTTCTTCGAGTCGGACCGATTGGAGTTCCTGGCAAATAATCCCTTCTTCGATGCGCGACAGATCGAGCAGATCTCCAATAAGTGAAATTAGCCCCCGGGTCTTTTCCCTGGCACGGGCCAGAATGTGCTGGTCTTGTGCAAAATCATCACCGACCATGTCTTTGATTACCATTGCCAGCTGTTCATGGATGGTCGAAAGCGGTGAGCGCAATTCATGGGAAACCTTTGCCACGAATTCCGATTTAAGTTGATCCAAAAGCTTCATGGCGGTGATATCCACAATATTTAAAACCGCTCCAAGACACTCTTTTCTCTCGCCTAAAACCGGCTGCCCGCTGGCCAGAAAATGTTTCTCATCGGACAGAGAAAACTCATAATCAGGGATGTCATCAAAGTCCACATGTTTCCCTCGGGATATTTCCATTACAAGATTACAGAGTTTTTCGTCCGGCAGATAGTCCTCTATACGACGGCCTGCGTTCAAATCGGGATTCAGACCGAGAAGTTGTATGAAGGCCGGGTTCATCAAAACCACCCGTCCTTTGGGATCGGTGACCACAACACCGCTGGGAAAAGATTCGATAATGGTACGAATGCGGCTTTTCTCCGTATCCAGATCAGACAAGGTCCTTTGTCTTTTACGTTCCAGTTCTTCAGCCTCACGGGTGAGGCGAATTTTCTCCCAAGCACGACGGACAACGATGCGGAGCTGATCCGGATCAAAGGGTTTGGCGATAAAATCGTAAGCGCCCTGTTTCATGGCTTCAATGGCTGTTTCTACCGTAGCATATCCCGTAATAACGATGACTTGAATCTTCCTGTATTTGGCACTAATTCGACTGAGAACTTCCAGACCGTCCATGCCCGGCATTTTCAAATCGAGTAGAACAATGTCGACGTTCTCTTTTGCCAGGACACTCAGCGCTTCATCCCCGCGGGATGCCTTTAGAACCCTAAGACCGGCCCGGGTGAGAATCCGCTCGCAGGCATCCCGGATATCCTGTTCGTCATCCACGACCAATGCTGTTGCGTCAGGTGTTATCTCCACGTTAATCTCCTTCGAGGTCCTTGGCCGCAAGGGGAAGCTCAATGAGAAATTTAGTCCCCTCGTCCGGTTTACTTTCAGCTTGGATATGACCGCCGTGATTTTCAACGATTCTGTAGGCCAGACTGAGGCCCAGACCGGTCCCTTTTCCCTCTTCTTTGGTGGTAAAGAACGGTTCAAATATATGGGGAAGAATATCTTCAGGTATTCCCGGACCGGTATCGCATATCTCTATGCAGACCCGATCGGCATCGGGAAGCAGGCGGCTTTTTATCGTAAGCTTCCCTTTCCCTTCCATGGCCTGTGCTGCATTGAGAATTATATTCATGAACAGATGATTCAGCTGCTGGATGTCGCCATAAACAGGCGGAAGGGAAGCATCCAGGTCTTTTACGATATCTATATTCTGGAAAAGGGTCTGGCTTTCGAGGAGAAAGAGGGTGCGGGTAAGCGCCCGGTTGACATCACTAGGCCGCATTAAATGGCGGGTCTGCCGGGTGAACTCCAGCAACTCCCTGACCGTGTCGCGGCATCTGTTGGCGTCTTTCAGAATGCGGTTTAAATCTTCTTTTGCACCGTCTTCCAGGTCGTATTCTTCCATGATCAGCTTGGCAAACAGCGTAATTCCTCCCAAAGGATTGTTTAACTGGTGCGCCACGCCTGCTGCCAGTTTGCCCAAAGAAGCCATCTTCTCCGACTGGAGAAGCTGAAGCTGAGTCTTTTCAAGTTCCTCTTTCATTCGGAGTTGCTCGCGCAGATCGTGAAAAAAACCGATGGTTGCCGCCTCATGCCCGTTTTCATAAATAATGGCTGCATTCAGTGAGATTGGAATAATTACACCATCTTTACTGATGACGTCTACCTGATAAAATCTTAGTTTTCCCTTGCCGCCGTAATCCTCGCTTCTGAGGTCCTGCATGACCTCAAGTGCGTTTTTCTCGGGGTAAATATCCCGAACATTCACGGTGTTGAGCGCTTCATCTATGGTATAGCCGAAAACCTTGGTGGCGGCTTCATTGAAAATGAGAATCTTCCCTTTCATCTCCGAAGCAATAACGCCGTCGACAGCACTTAAAATTAGATTCCGCAAAAAAGCATTCGTACGTTGTAGTTTCTCTTCGAGACCCCCTCTGGTGGGGATGTCAAAATCCATGCTGACAAATGCTTCGATATCCTCTCCGGAATAGATTGGATACGCATAATAACACGGCATTTCATCCATATCCAATGTATCTTCAGGCTTAGGCATTAAAGTGGGTTTGCCATCTTTGATGGTCTCTTTTACCGCACAATTTTGACATGGAGAGGATCGATCATAGAACAGTTCATGGCAGCATTTCCCGATAATTTCAGCTTCGGTTATCCCGTCGGGCCGGCAGTTTGCAGCCAGGATTTTAAATTCAGGCGAAAC
>JGI24024J18818_10000017_pt1 | contig 41183 bp, 38 predicted proteins | sample Cruoilmetagenom2_FD_18818 | JGI IMG/M metagenome (IMG submission 18818) | reverse complement strand
AGTGAAAAGATGGCTGAGGAGATGGATAACTTCATCAAATCAACACTTAATGAACGTTATAATTTTGTAAAGAAAACACTTAATGAATATCACCAGGCCATAGAAAATATGACCGCTGTACTTTTAGATGTTGAAGTGATTGAAGGAAAAAAAGTGCGTTCTATCATCGAAGAATTTGAAAAAGAAAATAACATGGAAAGTCGTTTAGCCCATGGTGATAAAATAGCTGCTTCCGAAGCAAGAGCCAAAGCAGAAGAAGAAGCTGATCAAGAAATTTAAATGAAAAATGCCAATCTTATCTACATCCTGCCAAATCTGTTTACAGCAAGCAGTATTTTTGTAGGTGTGATAAGTATTGTTGAAGCAAGCAAAGGAAACTTTGTTCTTTCTTCCTGGCTCATACTCTTAGCCCTTGTCTTTGACGGCTTGGATGGTCGTATCGCGCGTATGACAAACACTACCTCTCAGTTTGGTGTAGAATTTGACTCCCTGGCAGACATCATCTCCTTTGGTATTGCACCTGCGATGTTACTCTACTTTTTTATCGGCGATGATTTTGGACGTTTTGGCATCTTGGTATCTGCTCTGTATGTCATTTTTGGAGCTATTCGCTTAGCACGATTTAACATCTCAACTGCAAAAACAGACCCCAATGTATTTATAGGCTTGCCCATACCCACTGCAGCTATTTTCATGTCTATGTGGATACTCCTCTTTCATAAATATACATTAGAAAACTATGCTGTCATTTTGTTAATATTGACACTGAGTGTGAGTATACTCATGGTAAGTAATTTCCGTTACCCTTCATTCAAAAAAGTAAAACTGGATAAACCTATGGTGTTTAAAACCATGATCACACTGATGATCATCGCTTCCCTGCTCTACCTTTTTTCAGCAGAAGGATTTGCCATCATCATACTGGGATATGTACTCTACGGTCCGCTTCGCGCACTGCGGACACTTAATTTAAGGAAGATCAAAATTAAACGATAATTTTTATCTCTTGTAATTTATTTACATTTATTGTATACTATGCAAAAATAAAACAGGAGAATATTATGAAAAATATCATAAACGACTATACCATTTTCACAAAAGACAGTACTCTCCTGCTGCTCTCACTCTGATTTATCCCCCATACAATTCAATTTTCTAGTTTCTAATTAACCACTATTTAGGTAAAATTAGAACAATTTTCAAGCCAAAATGGCTTTTTATAACAATAAGGTTATTACCATGAGTACAGAAACAATTAAAATATTTGACACAACATTAAGAGACGGTGAGCAGAGCCCGGGGGCTTCTATGAACACCGAAGAGAAGATCCAGATCGCAGCACAGTTGGAGCGTTTGGGTGTAGACATCATTGAAGCAGGATTTGCAGCAGCAAGCCCGGGAGACTTTGATGCCATAGAGAAGATCGCACAGCGTGTGACTAACTCAACCGTGTGTTCTTTGGCCAGAGCCATAGATTCAGACGTTAAAGCGGCAGGTGAAGCTGTTGCCAAAGCAAAAATGAAACGTATACATACTTTCATCGCGACTTCCAACATCCATATGGAACACAAACTTAAGATGAGCCCGGATGAAGTCATCAAAAGAGCCGTCAGAGCTGTTGAATATGCACGTACTTTCGCAGATGACGTAGAGTTCTCCTGTGAAGATGCAGGACGTTCAGATATGGGATTTTTAAAAGAGATCTCAGATGCGGTCATAGAAGCAGGCGCAACGACCATCAACTTGCCGGATACCGTCGGATTCAGATTACCCTTTGAGATCGGTGCGATGGTCAAAGAGATGAGTGACTACGTTGAAGGACGTGCCATTATTTCTGTTCATAACCATAATGACTTGGGTTTGGGTGTGGCAAACTCTTTAGAAGCTGTAGTGAATGGTGCCAGACAGATAGAGTGTACGATCAATGGTTTGGGAGAAAGAGCAGGAAATGCTGCTTTGGAAGAGATAGTCATGGCATTAAAAACACGTTCAGATGTTTTTTCTGACTATAAAACCAATATTAATGCCAAAGAGATCTATCCCTCTTCACGTTTGATAGCTAATATCACAGGCATTGAGCCACAGCCTAACAAAGCCATTGTGGGTAAAAATGCTTTTGCACATGAATCTGGTATTCATCAAGACGGTATGTTGAAAAACAAAGAAACCTACGAGATCATCTCACCTGCAGATATAGGTTTAGATATGGATGATACTTTAGTCTTAGGCAAACACTCTGGACGTGCGGCCTTTAAAGATAAGTTGGTAAGTTAGGATTCTCTTTGGATGATGAAGCCTTAAATGCCTCTTTTGAACGTTTCAAGATCTTGGCTGATAGAAAAAAAGATATTTATGATGATGACTTAAGAGCATTGGTCACCAACGAAATGACCAAAGCCACGCAAGTCTATGAATTAGTCTCTTTACAGTTAATGGACTGCTCAAGTGGTGTACCATCAGCAGCAGTTAAAATACGTAAAGACAACAACGAAATCATCGAAGCAGGCATAGGTGAAGGTACCATAGATGCTGTCTTTAAAACAATCGATAGAATCTCTGGCTATGAGGGACAGTTAGATGACTATAAAGTAAAATCTGTCAGTGAAGGTAAAGATGCCTTGGCTTCTGTCACGGTTAAAGTCTCATTTAACGGTGACCCTGCCATCATAGGACATGGATTAAATATAGACACCATGTTGGCCTCAGCCAGAGCGTATATCGGTGCGTTGAACTCTTATTTGAGTATGGAAGGGAAGTTAAAGTCGCGTCATTGTGACTCTTCGAAAACAGTATAAGCGTAGGGTGTTGTGGGGAGACAACACCCTACATATACTTCTTCAATACCTCAGGTATTGCTATTGAACCATCTTCATTCTGATAATTCTCCATAATCGCAACAATAGTACGCCCAACAGCAAGTGAAGAACCATTTAACGTATGCACAAATCTGTTTTTCTTTCCGTCTTTAAAACGAATTTTTGCACGTCTTGCCTGAAAATCTCTAGTATTTGAGATAGAAGAGATTTCACGGTACTGATTTTGTCCGGGAAGCCATACTTCAAGGTCTATGGTCGTTGCTGCGGAGAACCCAAGATCACCATAACAAAGTTCTACTACCCTATGCGGCAGTCCCAGTGCAGTTAACATATCAGATGCATTTTCAACCATCATCTTAAACACTTCTTCAGATCTGTCCGGATGTGCGATGGCAACCATCTCCACTTTGTTAAACTGGTGCTGTCTTATGATACCACGTGTATCGCGTCCTGCAGAACCCGCTTCTTTTCTAAAACAAGGCGTATAGCCTGTCATGAGTAAAGGGAGTTCCTTTTCGGGAAGGATTTCATCATTATACAAATTTGTCAACGGCACTTCTGCTGTAGGGATAAGATAAAGATCTTCATCCTCTATCTTAAAGAGGTCATCTTCAAACTTTGGCAATTGTCCTGTTCCCTGAAGCATGGTAGAGTTGTTTATAAACGGCACAGAATGCTCTATAAACCCTTTTTGGGCATTCGTATCGAGGAAGAAGTTAATAAGCGCTCTTTCAAGCCTGGAAGCCTCTCCTCTAAGTACAGAGAACCGACTCTTCGCAAGTTTTACACCACGCTCAAAGTCAATCCACCCATTGATCTCAGAGAGTTCCCAATGTTCTTTAGGTTTGAAGGAAAACACTTTAGGCTCAAGTACTTTACGAAGTTCAACATTGTCCTCTTCATCTTCACCTTCAGGTACAGAATCATCTGGAAAGTTTGGCATTGCAAGCGCAACATTATAAAGTGCTTCTTCTGCTTCTCTGGCCTTCTCCTGCATTGGTACCATAGCCTCTTTATTGGCATCTACTTTTGCTTTGAGTTCAGAGATATCTTTGCCCTCTTTCATATAGTGTCCGAAAAGTTTAGACATACTGTTCTGTTCTGCTTTTGAAGCTTCCAATGTGGCATTAGCTCCTTTTAAAGAGGTGAAAAGTGTTTGAAGATTTTCAAGTGTAGCAGTGTCTACACCTTTTTTTGCTAATTTTGTACTGGCTTCGTCGAAATTATTTTGAAGATACTTTAAGTCTATCATAGGTTTACCTAGTTTTAAATATTTATAGAATTATAGTCATAATGTATGAAAAGATTGGTTAAATGTAAAAAAGAGTGTTTGAAGAACTTAAAACGTATTCAAGGAGATAAAGCTCTTCTTCGAAAGGTAACCAAAGAGCAAACAAGGAAGTTTACTAAAGTTTTGGACAAGGAGTAAAACAAGCTCTTTCAACATGTTACCTTTTCTAGTAACATTATAAACTATGAGAATTAATCGTAGGCAAATAAAGAGTTAACAAAGTATGTATGCTTTTATATAGAATTAAATAAGGGGGTTATTCATCATTTTAGTGGTGTCAAGAGAGGGACTTGAACCCTCGACCTCCGGCTTATGAGACCAGCGCTCTAACCAGCTGAGCTACCTTGACTTAATATGAAGAGACGGAATTTTAGCTAAAGATACCTTTATTGTCAATAATTTTAGAAAAAAAAGAGTAAAAAAATAATTAATTTGAAAAATAAAACATAGTTTAGTCATATAGACTCATACTAATTAAATAATTTAAAGAAACTTATTGACATTTTTATAAAAAATCACTACAATGCGGTTATGAAAAATTACATAACATTGAAGGAGTCAATATGGCATTTGAACCATTAAAAGATAGACTATTAGTCTTACGAGAAGAACAATCAAACACAACAGCTTCCGGTCTCTATATCCCGGATACAGCAAAAGAAAAACCTTTAGAAGGTAAAGTAACGGCCGTAGGACCTGATGCCAAAGAAGATGGTATCAACGTAGGTGATACTGTAGTATTTGCCAACTTTTCAGGTATGGAGATCACCATAGAAGGTACAGAATACCTTATCTTGCTAAGCAAAGAAGTGCTTGGTTTAATTAAATAACTATAAACGATTAAGGAACAAACATGGCAAAAGAAATATTTTATTCAGACACAGCACGAAGCGGACTCTTTGCTGGCGTTAGCAAACTGGCTGATGCAGTAAAAGTAACGATGGGACCAAGAGGACGTAATGTACTCATACAAAAAAGTTATGGTGCACCACATATCACCAAAGATGGTGTGAGTGTTGCCAGAGAGATAGAACTTGTAGATTCACTTGAAAACATGGGTGCACAACTTGTCAAAGAAGTAGCAAGTAACACTGCTGATGAGGCAGGTGACGGTACAACTACTGCAACAGTACTTGCACACTCTATCTTCAAAGAAGGCCTTAGAAACATTACTGCCGGAGCTAATCCTATAGAAGTAAAAAGAGGTATGGATAAAGCATCTGCTGCCATCATCGAAGAACTTCAAAAGATCTCTAAAGAGGTCAAAGATAAAAAAGAGATCGCTCAGGTGGCAACGATCTCTGCAAACTCTGATGAAACGATCGGTAATCTTATCGCGGAAGCGATGGATAAAGTAGGAAAAGACGGTGTCATCACTGTTGAGGAAGCCAAAGGGATCAATGATGACCTTGAAGTAGTAGAAGGGATGCAGTTTGACAGAGGATATCTCTCTCCTTACTTTGTGACAAACTCTGAAAAAATGACTTGTGAAATGGAAACCCCTATCATCCTTTTAACCGATGCAAAGATCACTTCACTTAAAGACCTTGTGCCTATGCTGGAGCAAGTACAACAAAGCGGAAGACCTCTTCTGATCATCGCTGATGACTTGGAGGGTGAAGCACTTGCAACTCTTGTACTTAACCGTCTTAAAGGTGTACTCAACATCGTAGCAGTAAAAGCACCTGGGTTTGGTGACAGAAAAAAAGAGATGCTAAAAGATATTGCTATATTAACAGGTGCGACACTCATCACTGAAGAGCTTGGGCTTTCACTTGAGAAAGCAACACTTGCCGATCTTGGTCAGGCAACAAGAGTGGTCATAGACAAAGATAATACTGTTATCGTAGACGGTAAAGGTGACAAAAATGCCGTCATTGCCAGAGTCAATGAAATTAAAACTCAGGTTTCCACTACAACCAGTGAATATGATAAAGAAAAACTTCAGGAAAGACTTGCAAAACTCTCTGGTGGTGTGGCTGTTATCAAAGTTGGTGCTGCTACAGAGACTGAAATGAAAGAGAAAAAAGACAGAGTAGATGATGCACTCTCTGCTACTAAAGCTGCTGTTGATGAAGGTATCGTTATTGGTGGCGGTGCGGCACTGATCAAAGCAAGCCAGGCTGTAAATCTTGATCTTGATGAAGATGAAGCTGTCGGTGCGGATATCATATTGAGAGCTGTCTATGCCCCTATGAAACAGATTGCACAGAATGCAGGTTTTGATGCGGGTGTGGTTGCAGATAAGATAGCCAACTCAACAGAAGCTAACTTGGGATTCAATGCTGCAAACGGTGAGTATGTAGATATGCTGGAAGCGGGTATCATCGATCCGCTTAAGGTAGCACGTGTCGCACTTCAAAATGCTACTTCCGTGGCAAGTTTACTGCTTACTACTGAGGCAACGGTTTCAGATATACCAGAAGCTCCTACTGCGCAGCCTGCTATGCCGGAAATGAGTAATATGCCAGGTATGATGTAGTCTTAAAACATACTACACTACCCTCTAATAGGCCGTTGTTTTCAACGGTCTATTCTTCACTTATCTAAGTAGTTTTTGAAACTCAAAAACCGGTAAAGGTTTTGCAAAATAGTATCCTTGCATATAGTCACAGCCATAAGAAGCGATCATCTCAACCATTTTCTTGTTTTCAATACCCTCTACGACTATCTTCATCCCAAGATTATGTCCCAGTTCAATCATCGCTTTGACAATTCTCTGATCCTCTTCATTGGTTAAAATATAATCCACCAGACTCTTATCAATTTTTATCACATCTGCAGGGAATTTTTTCAAATAACCAAAAGAAGTATACCCTGTACCAAAATCATCCAATGAAATGCCTACACCCAGCTTTTTAAGGGCAAGAAAGTATTTAACTGTTTCAGATTCACTGATCATAGCCATACCCTCTGTAATTTCAAACTTGATCAATTCGGGATTCACCTGGTGTTCTACAAGTTGTTTCTCTACATGCTCAACAAATTCGCCCGTGGCAATTTCAACCATAGATACATTGATAGAAATATCGATCTGTTTAAATTTAAATAACTCCCAGCGCTTTTGCTGCTTGAGTACTTCATAAAGTACAAAACGACCTAGTTTTACGATAAAGCCGGTTTTTTCCATCAAAGAGATAAAGACATCAGGCGGGATCAGCCCATATTGTGGATGCTTCCAACGGATCAGTGCTTCTGCAGCTACTACTTCTTTATTTTCTACTAGAATAATAGGCTGATAATATACTTCAAATTCACCTCTAGCCAATCCCCCTTGCATATCATTATGCAGTGTCAATTCATCGTACTTAGCGGTGAAGTCTTCAGGTATAAATACCGTTATTTTGCCATCACCCTCTTTTTCTCCTTTAGCCAGTGCCTTATAAGCATTATCAAGTAGATTACGTGTCGGACCACTGTCCGGGTAGAGGGCTATACCTGCGGAAACCGTTAAGTGTAAACTTACCTCTTCCATCTTATAGAATGATGCTAATTTCAGCTGGATCTCTTCTACGAATACTTTTGCTTCCTCTATGGATTTTAAATTGGTGACAGTGAGTAAAAAATAATTATCAAAAGTATGATAAACAGATATATTTAATGTACTTACTATGCCCGCTAAATATTTTGCAAACTTTTTGAGTACTTCATTGGCTTGTGCATATCCGATAATAGATCTTAACTGTGAAAAATTATCCAAATTCATAATGATCAATGCTATTTTATTTTTTTCTAAATGTATTTTGGAATAAAATGGCGGTAGATCATGGAGTGCTTGTATTTGATTTGGTAAGTCTGTAAGCTGATGCCGGAACTGTACACTGGTATCTTTCTCTTCTTCTCTCAGATCATGGATAGATATGATCTTATAATACCTAGTATTATTCGTTCCCTCTGATATCGTATCCATCGTTAAGTCAATCGCTATCGGAGCATTCTCTGAAACTTTTAACAAAACATGAGGAAAAGAGAGGAGAGAGTCTTTCAGTTTTGTACGATTCTCTGCAATAAATGTATTTAAGTCCACCCAGGCTGTTCGCACTTTGACTTTTGCTACATTTTCCAAATTCTGCAAGAGATAGTCTTTATCCAGGTTAAAAAGTTTTATCATGGAGTTATTCGCATAGATCACTTCATCTTTGGCAGAGAGTATCAGCATTGGATCTTTAGAGACATCAAATGTTTTTTGCAAAATTTTTATATGATTCTCAGCTTTTTCTTTACGTTGGGCTCTGCCTTTAATACGAAAATAATTATGGACTAAAAAGTATAGTAATAAAATCGCTATACCTATCAGTAGATAATCTTCCCGTGTCATTTGACTGATGATCTGTCCAAACTTTTCCAAAATAACTTCCTTATTATCCAGAGGTGTCTATTGGTTTAAATTATATCATACAAGTATTAAATCCCTGAATGAAATGCAATCACCCTAAACTATTATAGTTGTTTTAGGTATAAGGCTTCTATACGTGTGGATTCATCTTCTAAAATGAATTTTTGATCGACATCCAGTGCAGAGAGTGTGACTTTTTTTCCCTCAAGGGATATTTGTGCCCAACCTTTGAGACATTGCAGTTTAGGATCACTCATTTCAAACTTTTTGCTTAAATACTCTACATGCTGTTCTTTTTGCTGCAGTGAGAACAATAGATTTTGTTTGTAGTTTTTTTTCATATCTGGTAAGACTGAAAAAAAACGTTCCATCTTATACTCTATAACCCGTCTAAACTCTTCACCAAGACGTTGAAAGTCTGACTCCACCTCTTTTAAGAGGCGAAAAGGAGAAGAGCGTAATAAGAGTTCTTCAATGTGTTTCAGATCACGGGTAAAATGCTGTAATTTTTGCTCTATCGCGTATAACAGACGTTCATTCATTTCATTTAATGTGTAAAGTATCTCTTTGCTGTCCGGAAGTATCATCTCCATGGCAGCGCTGGGAGTAGGCGCACGTAGATCAGCCACAAAATCAGAGATCATAACATCCACTTCATGCCCTACCGCAGATACAAGAGGTGTTCTCATCTCAAAAATAGCATCTGCCACTGCCTCTTCATTAAAAGACCATAAGTCCTCTGCTGAACCGCCACCACGGCCTACCACCACCACATCTGCACCTAGAGTGTCAGCATAGCGTAAAGCGTTGGCTATCTGACTGACTGATTGTTCTCCCTGTACCAAAGTATCTACGATAGTTACTTCAACTAAAGCCCAGCGCTGCTCTATAATTTTTAACATATCATACAGTGCCGCAGACTCTTTGGCTGTCACCAGTGCTATTTTCTGAATATGTTTAGGCAGTGGTTTTTTTCTTTGTGCATCAAAGTAACCTTTAGCTTTAAGTTTCTCTTTAAGTTGTTCATACGCCAAAGCTAAAGCCCCTTTGCCATAAGGCTCTATACGTACCGTTTGAAACTGATACTCACCTCTGGGTGTATAGACACTCACTGAACCCTCAACAACAATATGCATACCTTTTTCTATACGAAATTTCATTTTAGACACAGCAGAACGCCACATCACACACTTGATAGAACTCTCTTTATCTTTGATAGAAAAATAAAGATGTCCCGAAGAATGATACGTCGCAGAGCTTACTTCGCCTTCTACAAGGATATGCAGAAAGGTCGCTTCCAGGAGGGATTTTATTTTTGTATTGAGTGAGGAGACACTCATCATAGATTGAGACATTTGTTTCTCCCCACGCTACATTATTTTTTCTGTGCCACTAAAAGCGTAGAGATACCCATAGAGAAAGATTTGGTATATTTCATTTCAAAGCCTGCTTCTTCTAACTCTTTAGCCAACATCTCTGTGGTTAAAAACTCTTCGATCGACTCTGGAAGATATTGATACGCTTCATAGTTCTTAGAGATAAATCCACCAATCTTAGGTAAGACCTTTTTCATACCAAAATCCACTGCTTTATCGATCATCCCAGATCTCTCTTGTTTTGTAAATTCCAAGATCATGACAATACCATTGGGCTTTAAGGCACGATAGAATTCTTCTAATGCTTCTACTCTATCAACAACATTACGAATACCATAAGAGATAGAAATAACATCTGTACTCTCATCTTCTATAGGGAGTTCTTGTGCTTTACCTTCTATGAACTCGGCAAAATCTACTTTCTTTTTAGCCACTTCAAGCATACCTACAGAGGGATCAACGCCAACATACTTATCAATAGCTACACCATTTTTCTGGGCTTGTTCTTTCCAATAAATAAGTAGATCACCTGTACCGGTTGCCACATCAGTGATTTGAGTTAACGCTTTTTGATCTAATATCTCAAATGCCTTATCACACCCTTTTTTACGCCACTGAATATCAATTCCCATACTCAATACTCTATTGGCCAGATCATACGTTGATGCAATATCATCAAACATGCCTACAATCTTATCTTGTTTTTCCTGTTTATCTGTGAGTTTTTCAATGCCCAATTTGTTTGCTCCATATCGCTAAGTCTACATCTTTTTTATACTGATGTAAAAACTCTAAATTCATTGTAGTATTATAGGTTAAATTATTTGTAGAGAACTTAGGTGTTTGATAGATCAACATCCAATCTATCTTCTTTACCAAGGCATTTAACATTCCTTCTCCACCTTCTACCATGACAAAAGAAGGCTTGTTCAGAAAATACAGATCGTCCCCTATACTTACCGCTCTGTTTTCTATATCAAACAAAGGGATACTTCTATCAAAATTATCCTTTTTCGAATAGATCATCACATCAGGTGCCTTGCCTCCGGTAAAACGACAATCCAAAGTAGGTCTGTCTTCTCTCACCGTATTACCGCCTATAAGTAAAGTATCACACACTTCTCTTAATTGATGTACATGTGTCAAAGAAGCCTGTGAACTGAGATAGTCATTGTTCTCATCTGCACCTATACGGCCATTGGCAGTTTGTGCCAGTTTGAACAATACAAAGGCTCTCTTTTGCCATATCATAAAGGGCTCAAGCAGTGCTTTACATGCTTCTTCATAGACGCCAAGCCTTACATTTTTCAAACGCTTTGATCCGCCATCATGCCCTGCTATAGGATCTTCTGTCCCAATAATAATACGTTTGAGTGCCAAGGTATGTAAAAGGGAAGCACAGGAGGGTGTTTGTCCCTCGTGAGAACAGGGCTCAAGTGTCACATAAATACTACAATCAGAAAAAAAATGTTTAGGAAGAGCTAAAAGAAAAATATGTGCTTTTTTGGCATCTTTAGGATCAAAATCGATGGAAGTCTTTGAAAGTATTTCGTATGCAGAGAGTAAAGCCAACACTTCAGCATGTGAAGTGCCTGCTTTTTGATGTGCTTCAATAGCTAAGATTTTACCCTCCAAAGTCACCACAGCACCTACCGCAGGGTTGGGATAGGTCAAGCCCTGATATTCCCAGGCTTTATCCAGGGCAAGTTGCATATAGTTTTCATCAAAATGCATACTTACCCCTTAAATATTTTTATTTAGTTCCAGTCAAAGTATGTTTTTGCTGTACCTAATTGACCATAAGAGAATGACTCTTCACCCTGTTTTGTTTCAACAACAATACCCTCATTATCGGCACTTTTCAGTACACCTTTGAGCTTATCCACACCCGTTATTTTGAGTTTTACTTTTTCACCTATGGCATTTTTAAAATGTACAGGTTTGCTAAGCTTTCTTTCTATTCCCGGTGAAGATACTTCTAAACGGTATCCTTGACTCATAGGGGGATGTACATCTAAAAATGGTGAGAGTTCATGAGAGATCGTTGCACATAGGTCAAGCTCTACGCCACCTACTTTGGTGACCAAGACACGAAAAATGGTTTCCTCAAATTCAGTGACTATTTCAGTATCATACAGATCCGCACCATTGGCTTCTACAATTTTAGCTATCTGTGTTTCAAGATTCATCTTCACTGTCCTCATTCTTCTTACTGTCATTTCGACCTTCTATCTGTTTAAAAAGGTCTTCTATACGGCTTACTTTTTCCAACTGATGATCAAATTCAAAGGTAAAACGCGGCGCTTTGAACCACCCTTCACTTTGTTTACAATGGTTTTGTATATATCCTGCAACAGTTCTCAGTTGTTTCAGTGCTTCATTTTGTTCTTTTTCAGTTAAAAAAGAAGTATCCATATACACTTTTGCGTCAGAGCGACCCTTGGAACAGATCACATCTGTCACAGAAAGTCCATTGATACGCTCATCATCCAAAGAACCAAGTGCTTCGGGGATGATCTCTTTGAGTACAGACTCTACTCTATGTCGCTTGATCTCTTCGTGAGTCATACTATAGTGTCACTTGCTCTTCAACATCTTTGAATGTTTCGATCACATCACCATCTTTAATGTCATTGAAGTTCTCAAGCATGATACCACACTCATAACCGTTCTTCACTTCTCTTGCATCTTCGTTGAAACGCTTGAGTGAAGAAATACTGCTTTCATATACCACCACACCATCACGGATAAGTCTTGCTTTTGAGTTTCTGACAATAGAACCGTCAGAGACTTTACAACCCGCGATCGTTCCAACTTTACCAACAACAAATGTTTCACGAACATCTGCCTGTCCTGTGACTTCCTCAGAAATGACCGGAGACATCATACCGCCAAGAAGGGCTTTGACATCATCAAGAAGATCATAAATAATAGAATATGAACGAATTTCAATACCCAACTCTTTTGATTTTTTCTTCACTGCACCCGTCGGACGTACGTTAAATCCAAGTACAACAGCATGCTCAGATGCATCTGCAAGTGTAAGATCACTCTCAGTAACACCACCCACACCTTCGTGTATGATATTTACTTTTACTTCTTCATTTCTAAGTTTTTCCAAAGAACCTTTGATCGCTTCAAGAGAACCTTGAACATCGGCTTTGATGATCACTGGAAGTGATTTGAGTTGCCCCTCTGCAATAAGTGCAGAAAGATCATCAAGTGTTGCTTTCGTACTTTTAGAAAGGACTTTGGCTCTGTCATACTCAGCTCTTTTTTCAGCGAGTTCACGTACTTCTTTATCTGTACCCATCACAATAAGCTCTTCACCTGCTCCAGGCACTTCATTAAGTCCCACTATCGCTGCTGGTGTACTTGGTCCTATAGCTTTTACTGAAGATCCGTCATCAAGCTTGATCGCTTTGATACGACCGTATGTTTTACCAACAATGACATTGTCGCCAACATTAAGCGTACCATTTTGAATAATCACATTTGCTACTGGTCCAAATCCTTTTTCCAAAGAAGCTTCAACCACAACAGCTTTAGCTTCTCTATCTGGATTTGCAGAAAGTTCCATGACTTCAGCCTGAAGTAAAATAGTTTCAAGCAGATCATCTATACCCATGCCTGAGTGCGCAGATACAGGTACAAATTCATACTCTCCACCCCAATCAGTTGCCATAACACCAATCTCAGATAGTTGAGCCTTAACATTATCCGGATTTGCTGACTCTTTATCCATTTTGTTAATCGCAACAATAAGAGGTACCCCTGCTGCTTTTGTGTGCGCGATAGCCTCTTTGGTTTGTGGCATTACACCATCATCTGCTGCTACAACAATAATAACAATATCTGTTGCCTGTGCACCACGTGCTCTCATTTCAGTAAAGGCTTCGTGTCCCGGAGTATCGACAAAAGTGATCTTCTTACCGTTTTTCTCTACCTGGTATGCACCTACGTGCTGTGTAATTCCACCTGCTTCTTTATCTGCCACTTTTGCTTCACGTATTTTGTCAAGTAATGACGTTTTACCATGGTCAACGTGACCCATAATAGTAATGACCGGTGGTCTTTCTTCAAGATGTTCATCACTCTCTTCAATGGCATCATACGCATCTGTATAATCCAGTTCATCAAGAGGATTCACTGTACTTACTTCAACTTCAAACTCTTCAGCAAGAATTTCTATCTCATCTTTGGAAAGGAAGTCATTTTTAGTCACCATCATACCCAATGCAAAAAGAACACCTACCACTTCACCCACAGAACGGTTTACTTTTTCAGCAAACTCGTAAACTCTTACATTTTCAGGGATCTCTACAGATGTTACCACATCAGTGTTTTCTTCTTTGATGTATTTCTTACGTTTACCACCACGCTTGAGTGAACGTTTTTGATGAGGACGGAAGGGTTGTCTTCCTTTTGCAGGTCCACCATTTGCTGCTTCTCTCTTTTTAGCTTCTTCTTTACGTTTTTGCTCCTGACGCATCATATCTTCATAAATGTTTTTATCAGAAAAGTCTAAAAGTACCACTTCTTCTCCACCAAAACCACTGTCGATCTCTCCACTCATACTGTCATGGTTAAAGATATCTATTTTGGTACCGGCATCTCTTGCTTCTGCGATCTTTTTTGGTTTCTTTTTTGCAATATATGGTGTCTGGTCACCCATAGAGATCTTCGTTCCTGCTCTTACCGGTGCCGGTTTTGCTTTTCTGACGATCTTGATACCTGCACGGGAAAGAAGTCTTTTCTTTGGTTTTGCTGCTGCACCCTCTGCTGCTTCAGATGTCACTTCAGGCTCTGTTTTCTTAGAGACAACAGAGATACCTTTGCGCTTTTTTACTTCTTTGACAACAGGCTTCTCAACGACTTTTTCCGCCACTACTTCAACAGTTTCTTCGCTTGCAGGCTTTTTGCTTTCAACCACTTCTTCTGCTACTGGCTCTTCAGGCAGCACACTCTCTTCAGGCACCACCGTCTCTTCAACAACTTCAGGTTCAGCCTCTTTAGCTGAAACTTCTTCTTTCACTGTTTCTACTTTTTTCTTCACTACTGTGATCTTAGATCTGCTGCCTGGTTTACTGAAGCCTTTTGGTAAGGTTCCGCTAATCGCAAAATCTACGAGAATTCCAGCATCTTTCATACTGATAGTACTATTGGCTGCTTTTACATCAAACCCTAATTCTTTTGCTTTATCCAGCAATTCCCCGTTTGACAATCCCGCTTCATCTGCTATTTCTTGGATTTTAACTTTATCCATTCTTGATTAACTCCTTAATTTAAATGCGACTTCTCGCATGAGTTGACTTCAATCGTCAACTCTTTCAATAACTCTCTGAACCGTTCTTCATCTTGTTTGAAACGTTTCGTTAAGCCCTTGATTTTTTTTTCATTTACACAACATACACGACAGAGGTAAAAACTTCGTCCGTTACCATCAAATGCTACGATATCCTTACCCTCTTGCTTTAACCTGATCAAAGTGTTTTGAGGATGTCGGCTTCGGCAAGCGATGCACATACGTGTTGGCTGTGATTTTTTCATGCGTATTATACCCAAAAAGAGATTAAGCATACAGCTTAACTTTTAGTGGTGACTCCATAGTTGTCTAAACCGAGTGTAAAAACCCTAAAATGAGGGAAACGTGCCTGTAGTGCCTGTGCCATTTTATCTGCATCTTTATCATAGGCAAGATTGAAAAATGTAGAACCTGAACCCGAAAGTGTACTCATGAGTGCACCATGCTTGAGTGCCAATTTTTGTACATCAAAGAGTTCAGGGATCATTTTCATACGTCTTGCCTGATGCAATTTATCTTTCGATGCTATACGTAGCAAATCCCAGGATTCTGTCATAAAAAGTGCTGTCATATACGAAGATCTGGAAAGAGAATAGACTGTTTCTTCTTTTCTATACATCTTAGGCAGGATCGTGCGTGACTTTGCCGTAGAAGTTGTACGGTTTGGTACAACCACAACAGCACGCAGATAGTCGGGCATACGTCTTTTTTTACTATAGACTCTGTCCCCTTCTACACAGGCAACATTAAATCCACCCATCACTGCTGACGTTATGTTATCAGGGTGATGTTCATAGCGCAGTGCCTGATTGAGGATCTCTCTTTTATTATATTTGGTGTCTGCCGCTGTATATGCACCGCTCAATGCAGCAACGATCACTGCAGAGGAAGAGCCAAGTCCTCTAGAAATAGGAATGCGGTTATGAAATTCAAACCTGAAGTTGTCTTCTCTTCCTGTGAGTCTTTTATAATTCTCATTAAAAATACTCAAAAAAAGCGAGTTTTTCTTTATCTTGGGGTTATCTGCACCTTCACCATGTGTAGAAATACTTAAAAACTTTGAAGGCTTAATGATGATCTCATTTCTCAGATCTACAGCAAGTCCTAAAGTATCAAATCCCGGTCCCAGGTTCGCTGAAGTAGCAGGTACGCTTACAAACATAATATAACTTCTTCCGTTAAACAGCCGGCAGTATATACTCAGGCGTTGATTCTTCATCTAATTCAAGATCATGAATACTCTGAGGCAATGCAAAATTTGCATCTACCGGTTGCTCATATTTTTTTGTAATTATAGTCTCTTTTTCCTTGATAAAATAAAGATTCCCCACAGCTTTGATAGGTTGACCCCCATTTAAAGCAAATCCGCTACATCCGACACACTTGATTCCTCGTGTGATCTCGATCGTTTTAAGTATGATATAGGTGAGTTTTATAGCCATATAAGATCCTGGACCACGCGTGTAGATCATCCTTGCAATATCATACTTATCTAAGGTTTCAGAAATCAGAGGTAAAAGAATTTCAGAAGTTTTTAATTCAGAGGATACTGTTTTGATCAGTCTATCGTCTTCATACAACCCTATAAGCAAGGGGGAAGAGATAGAGAGTATTAAAAGTTCATACTTAGGCGAAGGATTTGGCAAATGATCTACTCTGTAACTCTTCAACTGCCACAAGGTCATAGCTTTGGCTGTTCGCAAGCAGTTTTGTTGTCAACAGATAATTCAAATGATGGCTTCCTGCAAACGACTCATACTTGGCAAGTATATTATGTCCGCAAACCATCATATCTCCCATAGCATCCAAGATCTTATGTCTTGCGAATTCATTGTCAAAACGTAAACCTTCAGGATTAAGCACTTTATGATCGTCAAGTCCTATAGCATTTTGAAGTGTTGCTCCAAGTGCAAGGTTTTGACTTTGCAGATACTGTATATCTTTTGCAAAACCAAATGTTCTTGCTCTTGCGATCTCTTCCACAAAATCCTTCGTACTGAAAGTAAAACTTTCTTTTTGATCACCTATGACAGGGTGATCAAACTTGATATGAAAATCAAACTCTGCTTTGTTGTGAGGTACTAAACGTACGAACTTCTCCCCGTCTCTTACTTCAATAGGTTCTTTCACAAAAATGATCTTCTTTGGAGCATCCTGCTCTTCTATCCCCGCTTCATCCAGCAAAAGACAAAAAGAGATAGATGAACCGTCCATGATCGGCATTTCATTACCGTCTACAATGACACGCATGTTATCGATGCCGTAGGCATATACTGCTGAAAGGAAATGTTCGATCGTAGAAATAGACCCTTTTTCATTACCTATCACAGTAGCCATACGGGTGTTGATGACAGAGTCAGGAGAAAGTGGTATGCTCATCGCAAGATCTTCACGATAGAACATGATACCAGCATCCACGTCAAGCGGTTCAAGTCTTAACTTGATAGGTACACCTTTATGCAGACCGATACCGACCACTTCAACAGGTTTTTTAAGGGTTCTTTGTCTCATCACTTTCTCCTTTCATTTGATTGTACGCAACATGAGCAAAGCCCACGTTACTACGTTGACACTGTGTCTTGCTAACGCTATACACTTCGATAACTTCAGCAGTAGGCTCACATACCAATGCTTTAGGGTATATTTTATATCCCGTATTATAGTATAATTTTTCATTATTACAAAGTATACACCTTTACTATGTACTCTATGTGAATTCTCTTACTCTTTACTTTCTGCTTTTTTTGCTGCTGGCGGTGTGATGATCTTATCTGCTTCTTTTAAAACATTGGTGATAAATTTCTTGATCCACTTTGCATCAAACCACTCAACAGGTCTTACTTCAATACCTTGAACCAGTATACCAAAATGCAAATGATCTCCCAGTGCCAAACCTGACATACCTGTTTTGGCTATAGCCTGCCCTGCACTTACTTCCTCACCGTCATTTACCAATACTTGCGAACAGTGACCATAAAGACTGAAAAGTCCCAAACCATGGTCTATCATAGGCATATTTCCATAGATACCATTTTCAGCGGTAAAGACCACCGTACCTGCATTGGATGTTTTGATCGTTGCCATCTTAGTACTCGCCAGATCATACCCGACATGATATGACTCAGAAACCACATTATCTTTTGTGTTATAGTAATAAAATCTATGATCACCATAGCTTGCTACTTTTGCACCATTTTTAAGCGGATAGAATTTTTTTATTTTCCATGAATCCAATATCTCATCCGAAACTTTTTTACTTATAGTATGGATCAACTCTTCATTTTTTAAACGCATTGTTTCATTGATGGCTTTTAATTTTTCAAGTTTATCATCAATATTGGCATAGTCCGGATCACTTGATGCCAAGTCCGTGATCTTTCCATCAATAAATTTATCACTGGCCTTAATTTTTGATCTTTTATATTTTGGATTCTTATGATAGAACGGAATCTCGGTCACACGTTTGTTTTTTGCCAGATCCGTAGCAACGATCTTTGCCGCAAAAGTGTCATCCGTAAAAGGCCAGGCGATCAAAGCAGCATAATATCCCTCTTCCTTATACGGTTGTGGTTTAAATTTATTCCCGTTTGCTTCCACATAAAGTGCATCCAGGTTTTCATCTGCAGCCTGAAAAACGACCAATGCAGATCCACCTTGATTGATCATGCGTGAGTTTGCCAGTATATTCACATTTGGACGTTTGTAATCAATGTTTATTTTAAGTGTTTTTTTCGCAGAGTTCCCCTGCATCATGTTCCACAAACTACTATCATTGACCGTTACGTCCAAAGTAAACTGTTTTGCTTTTGGATCTAACACTTTTCCTTTTGGATATTTTACGGATAAAGTTTGTTCCTTGGTATTATCAGGGAAAGGCCCTTGCCCTACGATGACACTTTTAACACCATCACTCAAAACAAGTTCATAACTCTTTAATCCTACATTGTCTTTCAATTTAATAATAAGTGGATCTTTACGATTCCAAAATACATTATCCTGTCCTTCAATTTGAGGTACTTCTCTTTCAAATTCCGGTGCGGTATACACATATCCTGCACCTGCAAGTAAGGCCAATAACAGCAATACACTTACGATCTTGCCTCCGCTTTTTTTAGCACGTCTATTTCTCATCTATCAATCCTAATTCTTTTATCTTCTCTAAAATTGTATCTATACTTTGTTGTAATCCACATTGCGGTTCTTCATTATGATAGAAAGTAAAACCTGCAGCCACTTTATGTCCACCTCCGCCAAAGGCCAGAGCCACCCTGGATACATCCACTTTTTTACTGCGCAAAGAGATGCGTATACCCTCATCCAGTTCCATAGCAAACAGTGAAACTTCTACTGTCACCAAAGACCTTGCATAATCTACGATACCTTCCATATCCGGTATGGTAGCTCCTGTTGCGGCCATATCTTCCTTTGTCACCATGAGTGTCGCCACTTTCGCTTCATGATGCAAAGACAAAGATGCCAGAGCTTTTTCTAAGATACGCAGCGAAGCCAGAGGCCGTCTTTGTGTAAAGTTACAAGCGATCTCATCAGGCATTGCCCCTGCTTCGACCAGAGACTTTGCTACAGAAAACACCTCTTCATTCACAGAGGTCGTTGTAAAGTATCTTGTATCAGAGAGTAGTGCTGTATAAAAACATGTCGCGGCATCAGCTTCTACAGGGTAAAGTGTTTTAAACAGTGCAAATGCGACTTGAGAGGCAGACGCGTAGTCAGCGACTACCACATTGATACTTCCATAACGCGTATTACTCTGATGGTGATCGATATTGATGATATCTCTGCCTGCTAACTCAAACCCCAGTCTGTCTACACTTCCGCAATCACAGGAGATTATCAGACTTTCTGCATAATCCATATGATGTTTTATCTTCTTAAAGTTTGGGAGAAAATCAAGATGAAGAGGCAGCGTATCAGAAGCATTCACTACTTCTACTTTTTTACTTTTATCTTTACTCAATAATGCATAAATACCCAAAGCTGTGCCCAGGGTATCGGCGTCCGGATTTAGATGAGAAAGTATGGTGATAGTCTCTGCAGATGCTATCTTCTCGTTGACTTCCGTATAAGGGAGGTTCTCCATGTTCATCTTATCCTTTCATCTGTTACAGATAACTATTTCATGGAACTATACACAAAGAGTATTAACAGTATGTTATTTCTCAACCTTTCCTTACTTCTCAACTTTCATGGAAAGATCGATCCAGTTTGCCTGATGGATCACTGATCCTGAGCTGATAGCATCTACCCCTGTTTTTGCAATTTTTGCGATCGTATCGAGTGTAACATTGCCACTGGCTTCCAATAAAATATGCGGATAATTTTCATTTCTATATGCTACCACTTCTTGCATTTCATCTGTAGACATATTGTCACACATCACGATATCTGCACCTGCTTTCATCGCTTTTTTGACCATATAAAGACTTTCACATTCTATCTCTACTTTTGAAGTAAACGGTATCTTTTGACGTACTTCCTTCATAAAAGCATCCAAGTTATCAATGGTCTGCAAGTGCGTGTCTTTCAGCATCAAACAATCATCAAGCCCCATACGATGGTTTATGCCTCCGCCACAACGTACAGCATACTTTTCAAAGGCACGAAGCAATGGTCTGGTTTTTCTTGTATCAAGCAGCTTCACACCTGTCTCTCTTATGGCATCTACGTAGTGAGAAGTTAAAGTAGCAATGGATGATGCATGTAAAGCTATATCTAAAATAGACCGCTCCAAAGAGAGAATATACTTTGAATCACCTGTCACAAAAAGCAGTTTATCTCCTTTTTTAAAAGATTCACCGTCTTTCACTTCCCAAATCAAAGAAAGATCATACATCTTCGCCAAAACATCAATATATTCACGTCCGGCAAATACACCATCACTCTTGGCAATAATGAAAGCCCGTATCTCTTTACTTTCAGAAATACGGGAGAAAAGATCCCCGCGTCCTATATCTTCAGCTACCAGCGCCTTTAAAAATGATTCTTTTAACATTATTTTATCACTAACATACGTTCAAGCGCCAGGTTCGCATACTTGACCGTATGAGGATCCACAACAATTTCATTCATAGGTTTATTATCTTCTATGGATTTTAAAGTATTGTATAAATCTTCCAGAGTAGTTTCGTTCATTGTAGGACATTCCGGTTTAGTAGATGAGAGGACATAGGTATTCCCTTTTCGCATACGATTAACCAGGTTGTACTCTGTACCTATCGCTACTTTTTGTTCAGGATCAAGATCGTTCACATACTTGATAAGTTGTGAAGTAGAGCCAGAAAAATCTGCTGCAAGCACTACGCTTGGATCACACTCAGGGTGTACTGCTATTTTGATATCCGGGTACTTGTTACGGTAAAACTCTATATCGTCTACGGTAAAGAGTTGGTGTACCGAACAAAAACCATTAAAACAGATAATATCTGCCTCTTTGGGGTCACACTCTTTTCCATCCACTTCTACCCCGATGACACAGGACTTCAATCCCATTTGTATGGCAAAATTCTGTCCTAAACATCTATCAGGTACAAAGAGTATCTTCTTACCGCTTTCCAAACCTTTTTCAATGATCTTAAATGCATTGGAAGAGGTACAGACAAGTCCACCCATCTCTCCTACTTTTGCCTTCACTGAAGCATCGGAGTTGATGTATGTAATAGGTAGAATATTTTCTTTGGCAATGCCTCTGTCCACCATATATTGTACAGATTCTTCAAAATATAACCCGTCCATCATACGTGCCATAGCACAACAGGCTATCTTGGGCATCAATACACGTTTTTCAGGAGCAATAACCTTGACACTCTGCCCCATAAAACCCACTCCACAAAATACAACCCATGGATTCGTATCGGCCTGACATCTACGTGCCAACTCAAGACTGTCACCAATAATATCAGCCATCTCAAACACTTCATCACGCTGATAATAATGGGCAACCACCGTTACCTCAAGTGCTTTTTTAAGCCTGTTTATCTCAGTTTTATAATCTATACTCATTTATTTATGATCCTTATTCTTGCGGTATAACAAAGCCACACGGCAATTCATCTTGCTGAAGCTACGACATGCGTCGAGAATTTAATGCTTCATCTATAATTTGTAGCTATTTTAGCAAAATTCGGTTAAAATTGCACCTAACAAGACTTCGTCTAATTTAAAACTTTGGAATACATATGGATTTACTTAATCAAAACATCATACTTTATCTCGCTGCGTACCTTATAGCAGGCATCCCATTTGGCTATCTTCTTGCCAAACAATTTGCGGGTGTAGACATCAAAGAAGCCGGTAGCGGAAATATAGGTGCGACCAATGTCTTGCGTGTTGTCAAAGAACAGGACCCGAAACTGGCTAAAAAACTGGGTGCGACCACACTCTTTTTAGATGCCATTAAAGGTGTTACGGTCATACTCGTTGCCAAAGTACTGGGTGCTCCGGAATCTGTACTGTGGACCATCGCTGTACTGGCTGTTGTAGGACACTGTTTCTCTCTATTTTTATCCTTTGAGGGAGGGAAAGGTGTTGCTACCGGTTTTGGTGTACTGCTTGTCATGATGCCTATTCCTGCACTCATAGCCATTGTAGTTTGGTTAGTAGCTGCAAAAGGGTTAAAGATCTCTTCCCTCTCTTCCCTCATCGGACTCGCTGCATTCATCATCGCTTCGTATGTCATGTATCCTGAAGTCCCGGGGATCGGTTCGCATGCTCCTATTTGGATCATTGCATTTATCATTTTTTATAAACATATCCCAAATATTGTAAGAATGCTGAAGAAAGAAGAAGGTAAAGTCTAACATGACCATTCACATAGAAGCGTTGACCTTTGATGTCATCATTGGCTTACTCGACTTCGAACGTGACAGAGCACAACGTGTCATCATAGATCTTGAAGCTTCTTATGAGTATAAAGATGATGAATTTATAGATTATGCTGAATTGGTCACAGAGATAAAAAATGAACTCAAAGTCAAACGCTATGAACTTTTAGAAAATGCCCTCCTGGGCCTTAAAGAGTTACTCTACACAACTTATCCACAACTTCAAACACTTGTACTCAAAATATCTAAACCCGATATCTTGCCCGAATGTAATGTCTCCTTAAGTAAAACTTGGAATTTTTAGAAATTTTTCAAAAAGCCTTCATTTTTATGTTATAATATTAAATAAATCTTAAAGATAAAAGGTTCGTTTATGAGAATATTGATCATTGAAGATGACGTAGAACTCGGTAAAACACTTTCAGATACACTTATAGAACAAAGCTATCAGGCAGATATCGCTGAAAATCTTGGTGATGCAAAATATTATCTAGATATCAGAAACTATGATATGGTACTGCTCGCGTGGGCACCAGAGAATGAAAAAAATCTTGCTCTGATTACGAATATCAAAACGGAAGCGCATAAAACATCTGTGATCGTCCTCTCTGAGCGTGAAGATAAAGAGAGTGAAATAGAAGCCCTCAAATCCGGTGCAGATGATTTTATCAGAAAACCTCTTGATTATGATATTTTACTTGTACGTATCGAAGCAAAACTGCGTTTTGGTATTTCAAACATTATCGAAATTGAAGACCTTATCATCAATCCGGAAGAAGAGAAGATCATCTATCAGGGTGAGGAGATAGAACTCAAAGGTAAACCTTTTGAAGTACTCACACACTTGGCTATGCACAAAGACCAGATCGTTTCCAAAGAACAACTGCTTGATGCTATTTGGGAAGAACCTGAACTTGTAACACCCAATGTCATTGAAGTAGCGATCAACCAGATACGTCAAAAAATGGATAAACCACTAGATATCACCACCATAGAAACAGTGAGAAGACGCGGTTATAGATTTTGTTTTCCTAAAAAGATAAGCTAAACTTCCCCACATACACTATTTTTTCGTGGGCGCTTATGCCCACACCCTCCTAATAAAATGCACAATATTTTTTATTTGTATAATTTTTAACTTTAGCATAAGCTTTCTTCCGTTATAACTCGTATAAATAACAAATACAGAGGAACAAATGGCATTAGTAATAACTGACGAATGTATCGCATGTGATGCATGTAGAGAAGAGTGTCCCAATGAAGCAATTGAAGAAAATGATCCGGTTTATCTTATAGATTCAGATAGATGTACAGAGTGTGTAGGTCATTTTGATGAACCTCAATGTATCTCGGTATGTCCTGTAGACTGTATTGTCCCGGATCCTGACAATGTTGAAAATGTTGAAGAGTTAAAATTCAAATATGACAAACTTCAAGAAGAAGAGTAGTTAGTCAATGGCAAAGAGAACCGCTATCCTTGATATCGGTTCAAACTCTGCCAGACTTGTTATCTTTGAAAAAACAAGTCGTTACGGCTTTCATCTTATTTGCGAACAGAAATCCAAAGTTCGTATCGGTGAAGGTGCCTATGAAAAAGAAGGCTATCTTCAGCCCATCGGTATCACCCGTGCTTTTCTCACTTTAAAATCTTTTCTCCACACTATCGATAAATACCAAGTAGCCAAAACGCTTTGTGTTGCAACCTCTGCACTCAGAGATGCTCCCAACGGTAAAGAGTTCGTCCAGTGGATACAGAAAGAACTTGGACTGGCAATCAGGATCATTGACGGTCAAAAAGAAGCCAAATTCGGAGCGATCGCAGCAAACAACCTGCTTCCCATCACTGAAGGGATCACCATAGATATCGGTGGTGGTTCATCAGATATGGCCCTTATCAAAAAAGGACATATCTCTGACACCTATTCTCTCAATTTAGGGACAGTCAGACTCAAAGAACTCTTTTTTGATAAAGGGGTATCCATTGAAGAGAGTAATACAAAAGCAAAAGCATACATCCAAAATGAACTGGTAAAGCTTCCTGCCCACTTTAGACACCAAATAGCCATTGGTATAGGAGGTACAGCAAGAACACTCAGCAAGGGTATTATGAAGCTCTGTAATCACCCTTTGGACAAATTGCATGCGTTTACCTATACTGTAGATACCTATCAATCCTACCTTGAGGAAATACCTCTCTCCTCTGCAAAAAATTTAAAGAGATTCGGACTCAAAAAAAATCGCTATGATACCATCAGAGAGGGGACGCTTATCTTCAATGAAATACTGAATTTCATTGGTGCAAAAACGGTAATAAGCTCTTCTGTCGGTGTAAGAGAGGGGGTTTTTCTTGAGCAATTACTGAGAGATAATAATCTCAAATTGCCAAACAGTATGAATCCAAGTATTACCTCTATCTTAGACCGTTTTAACCCTTTGGACACGATAGAAAAGAAGAAAAAAAGTAAACTGAAAATGGCTTCTAAACTTTATGCTACCCTACAGACAGATATTAAAGATGAGAAACAGTATGAAGATGAACTACTTTGGGCACTTAAACTTTCGAGTATAGGAAAAATCTTGACTGTATACAGGTCACACCAGCATGCATTTTATATTGCAATGCAGGAGCTGAACTATGGATTCACCCATGAGCAGATACTTCTGATCTCATTACTCTTACGTATGCATGGAAAAGAATTGCTCCATAAACCTCTCTTCCAAAGCTTTGAACCTCTATTACCAGAAAAACATACACTGCTCTGGCTCAGTTTCATTTATACCCTGACCGTATTTTTACATGAAGCGTCAAACTCTGCCAATATTACATTTAATTACGCCAATAAAACCCTATTCATTAGATCTGACAAACCTCTTTATCTTGCAAAAGAGAAAATCAAAGCTTTGGAAAAACCTATCCCTTTTGCAATCATCATAGAAGATGAAACGGCTTTGCCGAAAAATAAGATCTTAGGGGTTTAACAAGTAGGATAGCGAGACAAGGCAATGCCTTGTCTTTGTGAAGAAGTACTTAGAACTGTGTTCCCATAGAGAACTCAAATGTCGCCGTTCTATCTTGCACTTCATCATCAATAGGATAAGCAAATACCAGGTTAATAGGTCCAAATGCAGACTGCCACTCAAGAACCACACCGGTTGAAGACCTGGTAAGACTGGTTTCCACTAGAGGATTATTTTCAAAAAACTTGGAATCAGAACCAATATAACCATAATCATAGAAAAATGAAAGTCTCATTTTTGCCGCTTCAGAAAGAGGAATACTTGCTTCAATACTTCCCGAGGCACGTTCCGTACCCCCTATGAGATTACGCTGACCAAACTCATCTATAAAGTACGGGGCAAGAGAATAAGGATCAAACCCTCTTACAGAGCCGATACCACCCATAAAAAGTTTTTCTGCTGTTGGTAATTTCCCATCTTTATCTCTATTGATATAGGTTGCTCTACCTTTCACGCGCAAGATGAGATCATAATCGATCCAGTCTTCCAATCCATAATAAAGTCCGACTTTGATGCTTGGTTTTAAAATATCTGCATATCCGTCAGGATAAAAGATCTTATTGAAATCGTCTCCATCCATTGACGCATACTCAACGTTAACAATTGCTTTCACCCCTTCTCTTGGCTGATAAAAGTCATCTGTATCGTCATAACTACCAGAGAGAAAGAATGAAGCCTTTTTATATTGATCATTATATAAAATTGATTGGACCACATCTGTTGCAATGTTATTTATGTCTGAATTATTATCTACATATCCGATTCCTACCGAACCGTGCACATGCCTGAAAAACTCTCTACCCACTGTCATCGTTCCACCCAATTGATCTTGGGTGTAATCGACATATTCATAATCTCTTTTATAGAAAGAGAGACCAAAACTGTACATACTGTCCCAGATCTTTGGATTCACGAATGAAAGATTATAATTTTGTGAAATTTTGGAGACTTCAAACCCTAAAGTGGTATTGATACCTGAACCAAATATATTTCTGTCTGAGATAGAGGCATTCACCATCAAGCCTTCATAACTTCCATATCCACCACCTGCAGAGATGGTACCTGTAGATGTCTCTTTTACTTTCACAAGAAGGTTAATCTGAGTGTCTGAAACTCTTTGGCTTTGGATATCTACAGTATCAAAGAAACCTGTTCTACTCAATGAACCCTTGGAATCTTTAAGATCTTTGGCATTAAAAAGGTCACCAGGTGCCAAATAAACATAACGACGGATCACCCTGTCTTTTGTAGCATCATTACCCGAAATAATAACATCATTGATCGTCACCTTTTCTCCCGGATCGATTATATACTGAAGGTTGATCGTTTTTGCTTCAGGATTTTTATGCATTTGCGGAGAAACTTTAACATAGGCATATCCAAAGTTACCCGCTTCTTCTTCCAAATATACCATATCTTTACGCATACGTTTAATATTGAATATCTTACCTTCCTTAAGGATAAATTCTTCTTTTAGTTTTTCATTCTGAAGTCCTTCTATCGATTGTGTAATACTGATAGTTCCTACACGATACTGTATCCCTTCGGAAACCTGATAATCCATTTCTGCCTTATAAGATCCAAAATCTACACGCATTAAAGGTTTACTTACCTCCGCATCCAGATAGCCGCGTGTCATATAGGCATCTTTTACCCTGTATGCATCATACTCAATTTGATCTGTACTTGCTTCACCACTGTTCCGCCAAGGCATCCAGCTAAGCCAGTCTTTTTCTTTATTTGCGAGTTCTCCTTCAAGATCATCCGTATCTACCTCAGAAGCACCTACAAAATTCATTTTTTCAATAATGATCTTTTCACCCTTATTGACATCAAACATAAGAGAGACAGAAGTTTCTCCTACCGGTGATTTAGTGACTTCAACTACGGTATCATAATACCCTTGACTCTCCAGTTTGGCGATAAGTGTGTTTTTTGCTTTTTTAACACGTCTTTCATCATAAAGGTCACCTTTCTTAACGCCAATTCCCTCTAAAAGTTTTTTACCGTCATCACCTGATCCATACCCTTTGATATCGACATGTGCGATAGCCAGTTTTTCTTCAAAGTGGTAGATGAGTACACCACCCTGCTGATCTACCCATACATCTTTAAAATATCCCTGTGAAAAAAAGTTTTTAATAGAGTCATTGATCTTTTCTGCATTGATCTCTTCACCCACACGAATACCTGCGATCTCTTTAGCCACAGAGGGAGAAAGATGCGCAAGTCCTTCAAATTTGATCTGTGTCACTTTTTGTGCCAAAAGTAATGAACCTATTAGCATCCAAGAAAATAGTATCTTGAAAAGCGGTATCTTTTTTATCATAGTTGAGCCTTAATATAATTTGCTATTATTTTATCTTTTTTTCAATAAGAACCTCATAATAAAACAGAAAAATCATGCTATACTCTTTCAAAAATTAGGTTGGTGTACTTATGGCAAAAATAAAAGTCGGTATTGTTGGTCTGGGACTTATGGGAGGTTCTTTGAGCCTGGCACTTAAAAAGCATTCCAAAGACTATTATTTCATCGGTTTAGACCATAATGAAGAACATTGTTCCCAAGCACTTAAACTGGGTCTCGTAGATGAGATCACCACCTCTCTTGAAACTCTGAAAACCTGTGATATCATTTTCCTCACTATCCCTGTTGACGGTATCATTGCTGTTGCCAAACAATTGGGATCTTTACCTTCAAAGTGTACTGTGATCGACTTGGGAAGTACCAAAGAGAAGATCTCTCTCTCCATCCCCTCAGAAATTCGACATAATTTTGTTGCTGCCCATCCCATGACAGGGACTGAGAAGTTCGGTCCCACCGCCGCAGTTGAAGATCTCTATACCGATAAAGTGGTGGTACTCTGTGACATGAAGAAGAGCGGTAAATATCAGGGAAAAGTGGCTAAAAAACTTTTCTCTGATATCGGTATGAATATCGTCTGTATGGGCGCAAAAGAACATGATAGACATGCGGCATTCATCTCACACATGCCTCATGCACTCTCATATGCGCTTGCAAATTCGGTCATTAAACAAGAAGATTCAGAGAGTATCATCGCCCTTGCAGGAGGTGGATTTAAAGACATGAGCCGTATTGCCAAATCTTCACCCAATATGTGGGAAGACATCTTTAAACAGAACAAATCCAATGTCCTCGAAGCCATACAGACATATCAGTCAGAACTAAAAAAATGCCAAAAAATGATAGAAAATGAAGAGTGGGATACCTTGAATGTCTGGATGAGAGAAGCCAATACTTTACATGATATTTTAGATTAGGCTTCGACAAGCTCACAACCTATACCTAAAGGTCACAATCACCTCAGCCTTTTTGCCTATACTTTTAAGTATCGCTTCTTTCAATAATTCTTTTTCCGTTTTACTTAAGATCCCAGTAGCGATCACTTCACATCTTATCTCATCTGTTTTTGCACGATGTATGAGTTCAATATGCGTTAGTTTCACATCATGTGTACCCACATTAAACGCTAAATTAGAAAGGGTTTTCTGTATCGCTATCTCTTCTTTCATTTTTTCAAAAGAGCTGTAAAGAGGTATGGAAACAAGCACAACGATCGTTAGCCATACAAGTATGCCTTTTTTTGCTACATGTAAAGGAGAAAAACCTAAAAGTACAAACATAAATGCTGCAGAAAGAACAATACCTACCAGGTTAGTGATAAAGAGTAAAAATGCTGTTGAAAACATATGCCAGTCTGCCCATCCCAACCCTATACCTGCTACAGCCAAGGGAGGTACCAAAGCAACAGCAATAGCCACACCTGCAAGAGAGCCAAGTATCTTTTCATTACTCTTTGCATACGCTGCTGCTGCGCCTGATACAATAGCAACAAAGAGGTCCAGTATAGTAGGAGAGAGTCGTCCGGCCATCTCTGAAGTAAGTCTTTCTATAGGTGTAAAGAGTGCAATAACAGCTGCGGTGACAAGTACAGCCAAGACACCTATGGCTATGGTCTTGGCTCCGTTAAACTCCAGAGATGTGTCTTGCCTCAGTACCCCCATACTAAGACTCACTATAGGTTGCATGAGTGGTGCCAAAAGCATCGCTCCTATGATAACAGAAGAAGAATTTATAAAAAGTCCGAAGGTAGCTATCATGGTAGCAAATATCAGTAAGACCATAAAGTTCTGGGTTACTTTACTCTCCTCTCTAAGATTCTTGAACAAAGAAGCATACTGTTCCTGGCTTGCATGCGAAAAAAGAGGTATAGCTGTACTCAAATAATTTGCACTCGCTTCATCTGAGGGAAGATGGTCTACTTTAATACTGTCTTTCACATTGCTGTCAACTTTTTGTTTTTCCCAAAACAGTTCACCTACACTAAGGGCTAACACTTCTTTTTTTACGTCTAATGCAAGTGGTGTTTGCTGTTGAATGGTGGAATCCACTAGAACATTTAAGGGCAAATCAGTCTCTATGTCTAGTTTAGAGCTACGCACATACCCTACTGAACCGGGCAGTACTTCTGGTGTCAAATGTGAAACCAGAGATTTAAATAAATACCCCATATATTGCACTATAGAAGTGGGAGAAAGTATGACAATAGACAATTTTCCATCAGTAGCACTAAGTTGGGAAGAGATGAGTTTAGCGGCAAATGTTGCATTATTGTATTCTATACCTACAACACCTACTGCGGAAAGTTTGATCTCATTTTCCTTTGCATCTGTGATCTTCATCTGTGTATGTCTAAGATCTTTAACTTTTTTGACGGTATGCCAGAACATTTTAATCCTGTCAAAATATGTTTTACCTTTAAGGGTAGAATCAAATTGGTCCAAAGGAGGTGCATCACCTATAACAATTTCCTGTAAAACAATGATGCCGTTACTGTATAGTAGATCTAACTTTTTCTCTGTTGGGGTCAGTGCTAAAGAGAGAGCATCTTCAAGTTTTGACGGTAAAGAAAAGGTACGGATGAGCTCTGTTTGTTTAGAGGTAGGGACAATACCTACAGTCAGGGAATTTTTATGCGCTATGGCAAGTAAAAGTTTTATCTCATCCAGACAGCCTGTCACCATAAGGTGAGAGACACGACTCACTTCCAAAGTATCTAAGTCATCAAAAGAGAGATAATGGATATCTTTTTCTTTTAACTGCTCTTTAGCTGTCTCAATAAACGCTTGTTCTGTCGGCGCATAAATATAATATATCATAGAGACATTGTAGCTTGTTTATCTAAAACGCTCAACCATCTCTTTAAGTACTTTTTTATCTATCTGTACAGACTTATCCCCATTTTTACGTGCATAAAGCTTACGCACCATGGCTTCCACTTCTGCATCTTCACTCATATGTGCATAGAGTATTTTCAAGGCTTCTGACTCTTTGTAGGGACTTGCACTTCTGTTTTTAAGCTTTGGCAGCCATCTGAGAATGACCATGAACAATGCACCTAAGGCAAAGGCTGCAGCGAGCATCCACCACGCCACAGATCTTACTTCTACCTCTTTTTCTACTATCACCTCTTTTGTTTGAACTGCCTGTGACATATTGGTTTGAACTACACCGGTGGTATGGGGTTTAGAAGAAGATGAAGCAGCTGCATGTGCTGCTTTTATTTCGATATCATAAGACTTTATTTCTAATGGTGTTATCTCATGGTCAACAGGTGTCAACATAGAAAAACTTCGTGACGGGATCGTGAAGTTTTCTCCTGAGATAAAGGCAAAACTTTTACTGTACGTACTATGGAGTTCTCCATTCACTACCTTTGTTTCTACTTTTGCTTCATCAGAGTAAACGGTCACTCCGTCTATCTCATATTTGGGGACCTCAAAATTCTCCAGATTCCCTTTTCCTTCTATATTCACTGTGAGATTAACTGGTTTGTTGGCTTTTACTTCCTGTGCATCTACACTTACATCTATAGTGAACTCACCCACTAAGTCACTCTCTTTGGCTTGAGGTAAGACTTCTATTTCCAGACTGTTGGATGCCGTTTGTTTCCACTTTGTTCCGAAGGTCATACCAAAAATATCTCTTCTGCTTCTGTCTGCCAGTCCCACTTTGGCCTGTGCCTGGGTTGCTGTAAAGTTTCCTTCTCCCTGTGCAGTAAGAATGTACCTTATCTCCTGCACCTGGTAATTACCTTTTATATAAGCCTTCTGTTCGGCTGCATCTGTTACGCTAAAGCCTGGAAAAGTAGGTGGAGTATACTGTACTTCCTGTGACAGTCTTACCCCATTTTTCAAAGAGAAAGAGACTGTTACCATCAGTGATTCACCCACCATGACCTTGGTTTTGTTTGCCTGCATCTGCAGAGAGAACAGACTACTCTTTTGACCGGTTACTGCACCGGATTTAACCATTTTTATCTTGATTTCATTTGTTTTATAGTGCTTACCGTCTATCTCTATGTCATAAGAAGGGATTGTCATATCTTTACTTGGTACAAAGGTTAAGGTTTTTGTCGTAGTATGCTGGCTTTTCATTTTTCCGTTTATATACGAATAGGAACTGTTACTGCCTGATCTTGTACCCACCACTCTGTGACCGTCTATGTCTTGTATATTCGGAAATACCGGATCATCTCCTATCGCTTTAATAAGCAACTCCACCGTATTCCCGCTCACCACTTCAGTACTCGAAACACTTGCTGTTGCACTGTCGGCCCATAGACCCTGCAGACCCAATGTGATCACTAATAATATTTTACCAAGGCTTCGCATCTTCACTCCTTTGACCTTTTTTATCTTCACCCATCTGATACATCATCGTAGGTGTTTTACCTTTTTGCATCTTTTTCATAAGACGCTTTAACTCTTGTTCTTTCAGTTTATCTTCTTTACTCATTTTCTTTTGATCTTGAGGCTTACTAGAGTCTTTATCACCCTTTTCATCTTTGGGTTTTTTCTCTTTTTTAGAATCATTCTTCTCTTTTTCGCCCTCTTTTTTCTTCTCGTCTTTTTTCTTTTGATCTTCTTTATCTTTTTTATCTTTCTCTTTTTGATCTTTCTTTTTCTGGTCTTCTTTTTTCTTATCGTCTTTGTTTTGTTTGTCTTGATCTTTTTGGTCTTTATCTTTTTTATCGTCTTTGTTCTTGTCGTCTTTTTTATCTTTTTGATCTTTCTTCTTCTGTTCTTCTTCTTTTTTCTTCTGTTTTTTTGCCAATTCAAGGTTAAATCTTGTATCTTCATCCTCTTTCAGCTTTAAGGCATTTTCATAGGTTTCAATGGCTTTGTCCAACTCTTTTTTCTGAAACTGGGTGTTACCGATGTTATGCAGTCTTGTTGCCTCATCTACACCTTCAGCCTTTTCATACGCTTCCATAGCTTCATCATACTTTTTATCTTTATAGAGTGCATTTCCCATGTCATACTCTTTTTGAGGACTTTTCGCATCCAAAGAGTTTAACAGGGTCGCACTTTTGGCATACTCTTTTGCCTCATATGCCTGATTTGCTTTTTTTATGGTTTTAAAATCAGTGAGTCCTGCATTCGCAGAAGTGAATAGTGAATAGTGAATAGTGAATAGTATTAGAATAATTTTTTTACGATTCGGCATTTAGTGCCTCTCTATATTGAATTTTAATTCTTATCATACTTCTCTCCTTCTTGGCATAGAACTAAACGAGATCAGTAGAAATAGTAACCCAAGCCCCAGAGGATAGTAAAAATATTCTACACGCTCTTTGACTGTCACTTTACCCTGCTGCTGGTTTTTATATTTACCCCGTATCACGGAAACAAGTTGTTCGATATCTTCTTTTCCATTGCCGGCGACCACATAGGCACCGTCATTTTCTTTGGCCACTTCACCTAGCGCATCATTTCTCTGTGTGATGGCGATAGTACCGTCTTCCTGGGTAAAAGGTTTACCATCCTCACCTATGACAGGTGCTCCTTTTTCAGTTCCTATCAGCACCACATAAAGGTCTATCTCGTTTTCTTTAAGTATCTGCGTGAATCCTGCGATGGCTTCTTCATCCCCACCATCGGAAAAAAGTATCAGAATTTTAGGTTTTTTCTCTTCCAGTAAAGAGCTTGCCAGATCACCCAGTGCTGAGAAATCGGTAGAACCCATATTGATATAAGAGTCATCCACACCTTCCACCATCATTTTAAGTGTCTCTTTATCACTGGAGAAAGGTGCCAGGACAAACGGACTGTAGGCAAATGCCATCACGCCTATCTCATCACTTGGCATGGCGTCAAATAGTGCATTCATTTTCTTCTTTGCAAAGGTCAAACGGTTAGGATAGACATCCGTACTCCGCATAGAACCGGAAATGTCCAAAGCGGTAAGTAGTGTCAAGCCCTGTACTTCTATGGTCTTATCCCCTTTTTCCATCACCGGTCTTGCCACGGCTATGATCATCAGAAGAATGGCTAAGAGCATCAGAACATTACGCACCATCATAGGCATACTCTCATCTGTTGCACTCAAACGCTTAAGTACCTTCTCATCAAAGATACGCGAAAGTCTCTCTTTATTGGTAGAGATCAAAAAGGCAAAGATGACAAAAGGCACAATGAGTGCTAAAAAAAACTGTGGATTTACAAAATTCATCTCTACACTCCTCTACTATTTCTAAAGTACATAAACAACAACAAAGAGAGTATGGCTAAAAAGAGCGGATAGATGTACAGGTAAGTATGCTGTACTATCTTTTTATCATCTATTTTTGTTGCTTCAAGTTTGTCTATCTCATCATACACTTGGGAAAGTGTCGTAGCATCTTTTGCACCAAAGGCAAGACCTTTTCCTGCATCTGCCAATGCCTGAAGATACTGCCCGTTATAGTCACGTGCATCCCCTACACCTATGGCATAAAGTTTAATGTCTCGTTTTTCTATGAGATTTTTCACATCGCCAAAAGGTACTTTAGACATATTGTCCACCCCGTCGGTAAGCAGGATTGCTATTTTTGACTTGGCTTTACTCTTGGAAAGCAGGTTATAACTCTGAACAATGGCATCATTGATCGCTGTTCGTTTCCCTGCCATACCCATCTTCTGCATTTGGGTAATATCTGTTAAAAATTTCTTTTCAAAGGTAAGCGGTGACGCGATAAAAGCGATATCAGCAAAAGTCACCATACCGATGCGGTCATGTTCTCTTGTTTCGATGAAATCACCAACCACCTCTTTAACAACATCAAACTTGTTTCTCCAAAGATCCGCAGGGTCAAAACCGCGCTGACGCATAGAGTCACTCGAATCGATGATCAGTACAATATCCCGTCCCTCTTTTTTAGAGTTAGAGTAAGACTTGGTGATGACAGGTGAAGCCAAAGCAATCACAGCGGCTGTGATACCTACCCACTTTAGTACTGAAAGTAGAGAACTCTTCCCTGCACTCTTCACCATAAGCGTTTTCACATGAGGAAAAAAGATAGCACGACTTCTCTCTTTACACCAGATACTGCAAAGTATAAACAGAAATATCACCCCTAAAAGATATGGGTATTCAAAACTAAATTGACTCATCTGACACCTGTACATAAAGATTAAACTGTTTTTGTGTCTGCGGGTCTATGGCATCCACTACTTTTTTATATTTATACTGTTCCAACATGGGTTCAAGTTGTGAAAAAAGTTCTATTTTTCTCTCATCTGTTGCTAACAGTCTTGCATAGTGGGTTGCTTCGTAGGCTGATTTTTTTGTATCGGTCCAATCTATCTTTTTCAACGCTTCAAGATAGCCTTTGGCCAAATTTATTTTTCTGTTATCCCATAGTTTTTTTGCTACAAAAAATAAAATACCTACGAGCAGAAACGTAGCAAAAATAATCAATCCCCAATAGATATAATAAGAGCTATCCGGTATTTCAAGTAAAGGCTTAATATCTTTGAGCTGTTCTGTGATATTATTTTCATTCATCTTCTCACCTCATTTTCTTCATTAATTTCAACGTTGGCTCTTCATGCGTATAGACTTTCGTAAACCGTACACCCTGCTTTTTAAACTGCTTATAGAGTTTCTCATCATTGTCATGCAGTGCTTTTTTATAGTTCTTTAGTGTTCCACTGTTTACATCACCTTCAAAACTCTGTCTGCTTTCCATATCTATCAGTCTAAGATACCCCAGTTCAGAAGGGTTTTCTTCAAATCTGTCACGTACAATCACTGCAAAGACATCATGTTTTTTAGAGAGTAGTTTCAGGTCTATCTCACCGACAAAATCAGACACGATAAAAAGCAAAGCTTTCTTTTTCAAACGGTTCACAAGGGTCTCAACCAGGGCTTTGTAGTCTGCCTCTTTTCCTATGGGGTCAAAGGTCATCACATCCTCTACAGCCTTATGTACTGAAAAAAGTTTTTTACTGGGTTTGCTAAACCCATACATTTTATCTGCAAAGATCATATGTGAAAAAAGGTCGCTGTTTTTCACTGCTGAAAATCCCAATGTTCCAGCCACTTCTGCAATGATGTCAGACTTCTGTTTTACCGTACCAAAATAGGTTGAACCAGAGAGCATAGAGACCACAACCACATTCAGTTCTCTCTCCTCTTTGTATATCTTGACAAAAGGTTTGCCTAATTTGGCTGTTGTTTTCCAGTCAATTTTACGGACATCATCTCCGTAGACATACTCACGAAGTTCTGCAAATTCAAAGCCTTCTCCTTGGAACAATGAAGCATTGTTTCCAAGCATATCTCCGTAGACTTGCTTTTTGGTTTTAAGGATAATCTTTTTTACTGCTTTATTCATATTTATCCTTAATTAATTAATTCTTGCTTCCATTTATTTATACTGTGGCGTTGTTTCTCTCATACTTTTCTAGAAAAGTACGCAAAAATCGTCAACCCTCTCGAATCGCTCCGCTTACAAGGGCGTTCGGGTCGACATTATTAATAGTCTATCTCTATGGAATAGGAACCGCAGCTAGGATCTTCTCTATGATCTCATCTTGTGTAATTTCTTCTGCCTGTGCTTCGTAAGAGAGGATGATACGGTGACGTAAGATCTCTTTGGCGATGTAGGCTATCTCTATAGGAGAGACATAATCCTGACCTTTCAGGTAGGCAATGGCACGTGCTGCTTTATACATATCGATACTCGCACGCGGAGATGCACCAAACTCTATGTAGGCTTCCAACTCTTCAAGACCATAAGCTTTAGGATCACGTGTTGCGGAAACAAGTTCTATGATGTAAGTCTCTATCTCTTCATCCATATGTACCTGTAATGCTTCTTCTCTGATCTTATTGAGGTCATCCAGTGTGGCTACCTGTTGGATCTCTCCAAAAGTGTTGTTGGCAGCACGTCTTGCTATCTCCAACTCTTCTTCTTTGGTGTTATAGCCTACAACAACTTTCATCATAAACCTGTCCAACTGTGCTTCAGGAAGCTCATACGCACCCTCTTGCTCTACAGGGTTCTGTGTTGCCATAACCAGGAAAGGAAGATCTATTTTAAACGTCTCATCCCCGATGGTCACCTGTCTCTCCTGCATCACTTCAAGCAGTGCCGACTGTACTTTTGCAGGAGCACGGTTGATCTCATCTGCGAGTAAAAGGTTGGTAAATATAGGACCTTGTTTGATCTTAAAAGTATTATTTGAAGGATCATAGATCTCTGTACCTATGATGTCTGAAGGAAGCAGGTCAGGAGTGAACTGTACACGTTTAAAATCCAAGCCAAGCGTCTTTGCCATTGCATTGACCGCTGTCGTTTTTGCAAGTCCGGGAACACCCTCTAAAAGTATATGTCCACGACAAAGCAAACCTGCCAAAAGTCCTTCGACCATTTTATCTTGACCGACCAGAACTTTAGAGATTTCTGTTTTGATATTTTCTATGATTTGACTCAAGTGATTCTCCTGAATAGTAATGCTAGGAGTATACTTGCATGAAGTTAATTGAAGGTTAATATTAAGGAGAAAAAATAGAGACAAGGCGATGCCTTGCCAAATTGTCTAAAAGTCATACCTTAATCCGAGAGAAACAGCATCCATGTCAGGCACATCAGAGTCAATAAGCAGACGTTGATAATCCAGGAAAAGACTCCAGCCTTTACCTTGATCAGCATAACCGTCAAATGCTCTATCATAGTCGCCATTTTCTATTTTGTCACCTTCACGATCAGATAGGTCATACTCTATACCGGCACCCGCAGACCATCCCCAGTCATTGTCAAAATAATTCAATCTTGCACCATTTCCAAGATTCTCCGTATATCCATATCCAAGCAGTCCATAAAGGTTTACTCTTTCACTTACCGGGTATTGTGGTTTAAGGAAAAGACCTGCATGTGCAAGCGGTGTACCGCCATAAGGACCTTCATCCCAAAACGTACGTATATATCTCGCTTCGACACCTATATATTCATTATAATCATACCCTCCTCTGACCATCGCACCATAGGTAACATCTTCATAGGTACAACCCGGTTGAAGGTTACAGCCATCAAGCTTTGCCCATACAAGCCCCGCACCAAGATACCATGGTGAAGGAGTTACCATTTCAATGGGTATAACCGGAACTCCTGCTGCAGATACGTTTTTACCTCCTGCATAGAGTGCTGTAGTTAAACTTACAGCAACCAGTGATGAGATTAAAATTCTTCTTGTTCGAGTCAGCATTTTGTGCCTCCCATGTACTGAAGTTTACTTCTTGTCATTACGCTTCTCCTCTTTCTTCTTTTCTTACAAAATAAAGTCCTGACATAAGCGTAAGGAACATCATTAGCATTATACTGAACGTACCTAAAGCATCACCGCTATCCGATGTTTGTGAACTCGCACAGTTTACATTAAGTGTCACCGTTGCTGTCGATGTATTTCCTAGCGCATCTGTGATCGTATAGGTAAAGCTATCTGTAATGTTGTTCACATCTGCTTTTGGGGCATAGAGGAGTACATCATCTGTCGGATCATTTGGTGTGCCACCATCATCCAATGCTACAGTACCATGGACAGGTTGTGTAAATAGGATCTCTACTGTACCCGCTCCATTTACACCAAAAGAATCACCATTTGAAAGTACATTGATCACTGTTGGGCTGTAACTCGTGATTGCTACATTCAAATTATCTGTTGCAATTGGTAATCCTGTTCCCCCAGCAACAACCGTAACTGAAGGTGCATCTTGAGGTGGATTTCCACTACACACAGCTGTTGCAGGTGGGTACTGGACCGTCACAGAAGATGTAGGGTTTACAGAAAGTGTCACCGTCAATGTCGCATCACTCTGATCCGGATTCCAACGACGCCAGTCACTATAAATGATCTCCCACGAACCATCTGAAAGTTCATTCCATCCTGGCCATACTATTCCATTTCCACTTCCATCAACTTGTGCACCTGCCCAAAGATGGTGTGTGTTATTAAGGGCCAATCCACTTTCTACCTGTGTTTGCGTGCCATCAACACTTGTCCATGTCATTGTTGCCGTTCTTCCTGCCGGGTCCAATCCTACCAACTGTATATCATAAGAGATATAAGGCACATCATTTTCACAAAATGCACTCAACGTCAAAATAAGCTGTTTATACGAAACGGTCATTGTTGCCTCATTACTCTGATCACCGTTTGTCTCTCTCATTGTATAGTTTACGATTGTTGGATCGCCTACCAGCAGAGTATCAGGAACGAATGTCACAACGCCTGTTATTTCATCCACACTCCAAATACCTTCATCAGGTACAGTAAGACTTATAATATCACCGTCAATAATGATAATATCTATTCCATTACCAGGATCTACTAAACTCACACTTTCAGGATCAAGCGGAGAAGAAGTATTTTGATCATTTGCCAATACATCTAAAATTGCTGTCTCTCCCTCTTCTAAACTGGTATTGCTATCATCATTCGCTACAGGTGGATAATTGATACTGATTTCTGAATTAGTGAGATTACCCTGCATATCTTCTATCGTATACTGAATTGGTGTAGGGTCACCTGTAAATTCAGATTCAGGACTAAAGGTCACTCTTCCTGTAGTATCATCCACAGTCCATGTACCTTCCCCAGGCACAACTACCAAATCAATATCTCCATCATTGTCTGTATCTGTCCCTGTTGCACCTGCAGGTACTATGAGACTTACAGTAGTTACATCTAAAGCGAAGGTACCACCGTTATCATTACTTACAATATTGATAATAACATCTTGACCTGTTATCCCATCAGCTGTATCATCTGTTGATGAAGGTGGTTTGATAGGCAACCCTGTAGATGTCTCATCATCTGGTTCACCATCTCCACCAATATCATCATCCACAGGATTCTCAGGATCATCTGATGTATCATTCACATCATTTCCATGTTGATCTTGAGCTGTTACTATCGCTTGATTAATCACAACTCCATTAATAATATCTGTCCATGTAATTGTATGTATTCCTGTAAAAGTCAGAACATCACTTTCTCCTGGTATCATACTGGCAATAGGCCCGCCTGCAATCACTGCATTGTCATCTGTAATATTTATATCATATAAAGTTACATTTCCAATATTTGTAACGTTAAACTCATAACTGATTGTTTCACCAATATCAGCATATCCATCATTATTTTCATCCTCAAATATTCCTGTTTTTTCTAGCGAAATACTTGGAACCAATGATCCTGGAAGTACTGGTGTCGTAAGGTTATCATCTACTGGTGGTGTCGGCGTACCTGATGGTGGTGTAGCCACAACACTTACTTCGTTGAATACTTCTCCGGCATCCATCTCTGTCTGTGTGACTGCAATGGAAGTACAAGAGTAAACATGTGTCTCACCTACATCTAATTCTGTATCCCCATCTGTATCTCCACTTGTAAGTATCGGTGCAGCCGCACATTTTGCATCCGTAAGGATGATATCTGTCAAGGTCACATTACCTGTATTGTTCACATCGAATGTATACGTTAATGTATCTCCTGCTGCGGTCGGTGTAGACGCTGTGCTCTTCTCTACTGTGAATGATGGAACCAATGATCCTGGAAGTACTGGTGTCGTAAGGTTATCATCTACTGGTGGTGTCGGCGTACCTGATGGTGGTGTAGCCACAACACTTACTTCGTTGAATACTTCTCCGGCATCCATCTCTGTCTGTGTGACTGCAATGGAAGTACAAGAGTAAACATGTGTCTCACCTACATCTAATTCTGTATCCCCATCTGTATCTCCACTTGTAAGTATCGGTGCAGCCGCACATTTTGCATCCGTAAGGATGATATCTGTCAAGGTCACATTACCTGTATTGTTCACATCGAATGTATACGTTAATGTATCTCCTGCT
>JGI24024J18818_10000016_pt1 | contig 43282 bp, 32 predicted proteins | sample Cruoilmetagenom2_FD_18818 | JGI IMG/M metagenome (IMG submission 18818) | reverse complement strand
AATCAACTGTAAAGCCTCCTTGTACTGCACCGGTCAACGTTACCGTGAACATTGCTGTTCCTGCTGCTTCATCTACACTGATATCATCGATACTTAAACTAGAAGTATCAGAAGCATCATCTGAAATAGTAACTGTATCTTCATTGGAACTTCCAATAGTTACTCCATTTTCTGCATTATTTAAAGTAATAATTACTGTTTCATCTCCTTCAACAACATTGTCATCAATAACTACAATTGGTAAAGTAATGCTAGTTGTATTAGCAGGGATTGTAATAGTATTTGTAATGGTATTATAATCTCCTCCGTTTGTAGCTGTTCCAGATATTGTATAAGTAATTACAGTATCTACATCTAATGGATTATTTAAGGTAAAAGTAAACTCACCATTATTATTAGGTTCTGAAGCACTATTATCTGAAGCTGTAATATTTACTTCAGGAATTGTTGTAGTATTTACTATTGATCCATCTCCTACTAAATCTGTAGTAGTAATAGATATATTGGTTGTTGTAATTAAAACATCCGATAAAACTACTTGGTACGTTTCATTTACTGTTTCATAAACATTATCATTATTAATGGTAACTGGAATTGCTACTGTAGTTGAACCTGATGGAATGGTATAGGTTTGATTAGTAATTGCATTATAATCTCCATCTGCTACCGCTGTTCCATTTTGGGTATTTACCGTAAAAGTAACATCATATATATAGGTATTACTTAAAGTTGCTACAAAATTAGCGGTACTTCCTTCGTTTATATCTAATTGGTCATTTATACTTATTCCTGGTAATTTAGGATTAACATGAACCGTAATTGTATAAGGTGCTCCTTCACATCCATTTGGTGAAGTTGGAGTAACTGTATAAACTACATCTTGTACTAAACCAGTTAAATTAGTTAACGTATCCGTTATACTAGATGAAGTACTTGTTGTTGTTTCTCCAACAATATTTAAATTATCTGCAGCTTGCCAAGAATACGTAGCATTAGCTACATTTGTTGAAAGTTCCTCACTTAATGTATCTCCACTATCAATGGTTAATTCTTTATCTGTTCCTACTGGTTCTGGATTTATAGTAACGGTATAAGTGAAAGAATCTCCTTCACAAGTACCTGCGCCAGTTGCTGTTGGTGTTATAGTATAGGTAACCGTTTGTTGACTACCACTTTTATTAATTAATGTATCTGAAATTAAATTTGAAGAACTTGCTGTTAATGTTTCGCCACTAACATTGGTGTTATCTGCTGCAATCCAACTATAACTCGATTCTAAATCAACATCATTATCTAAGTTATGGGAAAGAGAACTTCCACTACATATTGTATCGGTAGAATCTGTACCATTTGGTGTCTGGTTTACAATTACAGAAACTGGTTTTGAAATTTCACACCCATTATCATTAGTTAGCTCAATATAATAGGTTCCTGACGTAGAAACTTCATTTGGATTAGCCAATGTTGTAGTTAATGTGGCATCTGTAAAATATGCAAAAGTCCCTGAGTCACTTCCTTGAGTAACATTAGAAGCTGTTATATCTACCGTATTTGGTGAACAAACTGCTACTGGATTTGTTATTATTAAATTTGGCTCAGGATGAACTGTAATTTCTTTGGTTATTGCCTTGTCATCAAAAGAAAAACAACCATTTGAAGTTTCAGAAGAAACTTTTAAAACTCCTTTAACTTGTTTGTTTGAAGAAATAGTTCCTAAATCAATGCTTCCATTTAAAGATGTAGAAGTTAAACTATTATCTAAAGTTCCATCCACATAAAATTCCCATAAATAGGAATAGGTTGGCGTACTTGTACAAGATGTATCATTGTTTACAGAACCAGAATAAGATATAACACTTGAACAATCTGTTTGTGTTAAATTTGAAGTAACTGACGGGCAAGGAACACAAAATATTGGATTATCAAATTCAACATCCCTAATATTACAAAATGCATCTTCATAATGAATAGCAGAAGTACTTGTGGCAGATTGACCACAAGAATTTGAATCTGCTTCTACGGTATATTTTAAAGTTACTGTTTCAGAATTTATCAATTCCATAAACCAGCCGATAACTCCGCTAGAAATTTCACTAGCAGTACCTTTAGATGGGTTTAATGACCCTGAAACTAAAGTAAAACCAGAACCTAGTATATCAGAGACCAATGCTTGATCTGGAGATATCCGTTTTGCAGACCAAGCTAATTGCCCTAAAATTTGGTTGTAAATCCCTGATAAATCTGCGGCATTAAATGTTTCAAAATACCCTTTATTTTGAGCGCCTTGCATAGTTTCTCTAGCAATTTGAATAACTTGATTGTTATCATCATGACCTGTAATTCCACCAAACATGCCAATTGTATATACATTAGTTTCGTAATCCACTCCTCCTGAATTAAAAACCTGTGCTGCAGCACCTGAAGCCATAGCTGCATTAGTACAATCGGTATGGGAAGTTGGCCACGTAGTACAACTATGTGTACCTGAATCATCTGTATGCCTATTTGCAACACCATCTGTTAAAACAATTATGGTACGAATAGTTGTACAATCGTGTGTACCATTATTATTCAATTCATTTTTTGCTAAATCAATACCTTGTGAAATATTGGTATAACCTTCTGCTGACAAATTATCTATAATATTATGAAGTGTAGTACCGTTGGAAATTAACCCCGTACTCAAAGTTGCATTCGTATTATAATCAACAATTGCTACTTTATTATTTCCTGTTGGATTATTTGTAGCATTAAAAATATTATCAATAAACTCATTTGCCGCATCTTGGGCATGTTGTAAAGAATTCTTGTTGTCGTTTGGAATATTATCATCCATACTACCTGAAGTGTCAATAACTAATACAACTTCAATTGGTCTGTTAGGTGCATTACCTGTTATAGAAAGTTCAACATCAAATAAGTTACAACCAGTAGTATTATTGGTTATGGTTTTATTTACAGTAACATTTTCATCAACAGTTTGCTGACTAAAAAGTTGAAAGGAATTTATAAAAATCAAAAACATAAAAGCAATACTTCTTATGTTTTTAATTATATTATTTTGGGTAAGTAATTTTCTTCTCATAATAAATAGTTAAGGGTTAAAACCTGTGTTTATTATATAATGGCTAGCTATTCGCCATCAATTATTTCAGTATTTAAAACAACACTAATTATATTATTTCTACATTTATCTGAAGTTACTTTAACTTCAGAGGTATTTATAGATCCTATTTTTGCACCAACTGGTGTTTTCATTTTAATAATAAAAATTTTTGATTCTTTTCCTTTCAAAAAAATACCAATTTCATTTTCGTCATCGTTATCCTTGATATTTTTATCGGTAGAACTATTATGTAATGATTTCATTCTTTTTAATGAAACATTATAAAAATCACCATTAATATTTATTCGGTTATTTTTAAATGATAATTGCCCCTTTGTTGAACTATTAGCATTTATCAATTCAATTTTATAATTAGAAGAATCAAAGCCTATGTTAGTAAGTTTTAACCTATATGAAACCCCTGACTCACCTGCCTTTTTATTAAATTGATTATTTATTACTTCTAGTTTTGCGTTACAATTAGAACTTTGAGAATAAATAATTTCAGAAGAAAATAAACTCATCAAAACTATAATAATAGTAAAAACAAAAGATGATTTTTTAAAATAGAGAGACGTTTTCATAATTGTATATATTTTGTATATAATTGTAATAACTCAAGCAAACAAAACATTTGCTAAGAATTAAAATTTTTAAGACTAAACTTTTTAAAACTATACTTGTTGGAGGGGACTATCCAAATATATGTGGGGCACTAAAACGATAAAGTACTAAGAGGATTTAGCACCGTATAAATTATACAAGAAAATTACTAATCTGTGGGGACAGGACAGGAACATTCTTATACAAACATAACCATTTAATTACATCCTTAATAGATTATTTTATTGTTTGAGGTAAAAATTATATAAATGGATAATTTTTAACAATAATTGGTTAAAAAACAGTCAAAAATCAAATATCATTCAATATAAACAGTTAAATTTCAAATATTTAAATATAATAAATAAAATTTTAACCCTTATTTATTTACCTATCCACGAAAACATTATCGTAAAAAATAGAACACATTATTTTATGGTATTAAACAAAAGATTACTTTTGCAGTTAAACGAAAAATCAAAAATTTAGAGTTCCATGAAAAAAATAACGAAACAAACTTATATAAAATGGTATAAAGACATGCTATTTTGGAGGAAGTTTGAAGATAAACTTGCAGCCCTTTATATTCAACAAAAAATTAGAGGTTTTTTACATTTATATAACGGACAAGAAGCTGTTTTAGCTGGCGCATTACATGCAATGAATGAAAATGACAAAATAATAACCGCTTACAGAAATCACGTACAACCTATTGGTTTAGGCGTTGATCCTAAAAGAGTGATGGCTGAGTTACTTGGTAAAGAGACAGGTACATCACATGGTTTAGGTGGTTCTATGCATATTTTTTCGCCTGAACATAATTTTTATGGAGGACACGGTATTGTTGGCGGTCAAATTCCTTTAGGTGCTGGTTTAGCTTTTGCAGATAAATATTTTGAAAGAGATGGCGTAACCCTTACTTACTTTGGTGATGGTGCTGCTAGACAAGGATCATTACACGAAACTCTTAATATGGCTATGACTTGGAAATTACCTGTAGTTTTTATTATTGAAAATAATGGTTATGCCATGGGAACATCTGTGCATAGAGCAACAAATGTTGAAGAAATGTGGAAATTAGGTTTAGCTTATGAAATGCCTTGTGGACCAGTAGATGGAATGAATCCTGTAAAAGTTGCGGAAGCAATGGATGAAGCTATTGAAAGAGCACGTAAAGGAGAAGGCCCAACTTTATTAGAAATGAAAACGTATAGATATCGTGGTCATTCTATGAGTGATGCTCAAAAATACAGAACAAAAGAAGAGGTTAATGAATACCGAAAAATTGACCCAATAACTCAAGTTTTAGATGTAATTAAAGCAAAAAAATACGCTTCAGAAAAACAAATTAAAGCATGGGATACTGAAGTTAAAACTGAAATTGCAGCTTGTCAAAAATTTGCAGAAGAATCCCCATTTCCAGACAAACAACTTATGTATGATGTTGTTTACGAACAAGAAGATTATCCGTTTTTAAAACATAAATAAAATGGCAGAAATTATTACAATGCCGCGCTTAAGCGACACTATGACCGAAGGAGTTGTTGCTCAGTGGCTAAAAAAAGTAGGAGATAAAATATCTGAAGGAGATATATTAGCTGAAATTGAAACGGACAAAGCTACAATGGAGTTTGAATCTTTTGACGAAGGAACTTTATTGTATATTGGTTTAAAAGATGGCGAAAGTGCGCCTGTAGATTCCTTATTAGCTATTATTGGCGAGGAAGGTGAAAATATTGAAGCTATTATAAAAGATTTTAATCAATCTCACAAACCTGCTGAGGGAGCAAAACAAGAAGAAAAAACTCCTGTAGAACCTGTAAAAGAAAATGTTGAAGTTGCAGTAACACCTCAACCAACAGTAGAGGTGCAAAAAACAACTACTTCAAACGAAAGAATAATTGCTTCTCCTTTAGCTAAAAAAATAGCCTCAGAAAAAGGAATTAATTTAGCAAATGTAAAAGGTACTGGAGAAAATGGACGCGTTGTTAAAAGTGATGTTGAAAATTATGTTCCAACCGCCACAACTGCAAGTCCTACTGTAATTCAACCTATTGCTAGTGGAAAAGAAAGTTTTGAAGAAACTAGCAATTCTCAAATGCGTAAAACCATTGCTAGACGATTAGCTGAATCTAAATTTACAGCGCCACATTATTATTTAATGCTAGAAATTGATATGGATAATGCTATTGCTTCTAGAAAAGCAATTAATGAATTGCCTGATACTAAAGTGTCCTTTAATGATATGGTAGTTAAAGCAAGCGCTATGGCTTTGCGTAAACATCCAAAAGTTAATTCACAATGGTTTGAGGATAGAACTCGAATTAATCATCATATAAATATTGGTGTTGCGGTTGCTGTTGAAGATGGATTAGTAGTGCCGGTTATTCCTTTTACGGATCAAAAAAGTATGACTCAAATTGGTGCGGAAGTTAAAGATATGGCTGTTAGAGCTAAATCTAAAAAATTAACTCCTGATGAAATGGATGGAAGTACTTTTACAGTTTCTAACCTAGGAATGTTTGGAATTAACGAATTTACCTCTATTATAAATCAACCTAATTCTGCTATTTTATCTGTTGGTGCAATAGTTCAAAAACCTGTGGTTAAAAATGGCGAAATTGTAGTTGGAAATACTATGAAAGTTACTTTAGCCTGCGATCACAGAACGGTTGATGGAGCTACAGGATCTTTATTTTTACAAACCTTAAAACAATTTATTGAAAATCCGGTTACTATGTTAGCTTAACCTAATTTCTATATTATAAATTAAAAACCCAATGTTGATAGCATTGGGTTTTTAATTGTAAAAAAAATGTAAAATTTTAATTTGAAGGTTTTATATTCTGATTTACACTAAAAAAGTTGGTTGGATCATGTTTACTTTTAATTTTAGCTAAACGATTATAATTGTGTTTATAACTAGCTTTTACTCGTTCTTGTCCTTCATCCATCATAAAATTTGAATAAGCTCCTCCTGCAGAGTAAGGGTGCAATGCCTCCCAATAACTTTTACACCATTTAGTAATTTTATCCGCATTTTTTGGGTCTGGATCCACACCACAAATTACGCCTGCATATTTTGCATCACGATAAGCCCAAGGTGTTTCTTCTGCTCCAACTCTACTTGCAGCGCCACTAATTGGATACATATGCATTTGAGATAATAATGATGGAATGCTAGAACCAAATTTTAAGTGTTGCTTTCTTAATTCTGCTCCAATTTCATTAAAAAAATCTGCTCGCCAATACCATTGAAATCCATGTGGTAATAATCCATCAAACAATGATTGAATAGCAGGATAAGGCATTTCCCCCACATGTTGAAACAAAGGATTCTTTGCTAGAATAGGTTTAAAAATATCTTCTGCTTTATCCATATTTCCTGAATAACACCAAATTATTGCACAGAATTGTTTTTTATGTAAATGTTCTGGAAATGGTGGCCCAGGAATTACCATAGTTGCTATAAAACCATTCAACTCATCTGGAGAATTATGTATGAACTCATGATACCATTCCATAATTTCTTCTACTTTTTCAATTGGCCATAATGTTGGACCTCCAAAAACTGTTTTTACATGATGCGCCTGAAATTTAAATGAAGTTACAATTCCAAAATTTCCACCTCCACCACGAATAGCCCAAAACAAATCGGTGTTTTGTGAGGCATTTACGGTTACAAAACTGCCATCTGCTAACACCATATCTGCCTCTAATAAATTATCAATAGTTAAACCATATTTACGAGATAGATGTCCTACACCGCCACCAAGAGTTAATCCTCCAACACCAGTAGTTGAAATAATTCCAGCAGGAACTGCCAAGCCAAAAGGATGTGTTGCGTGATCCACTTCTCCCCAAAGATTTCCACCACCTACTCTAACCGTATTATTTGAAGTATCTACGCGTACAAACTTAATTCCTGACAAATCAATAACCAATCCATCATCACATAATCCTAAACCTCCTCCATTATGTCCACCTCCTCTAACTGCAACTAACAAATTATGTTCTCTACCAAAATTTACAGCAGCAATTACATCAGCAACATCTACACACATTACAAACATTCCCGGATGTTTATTTATCATTCCGTTATAAACTTTCCTAGTTTCATTGTACATAGCATCTGATGGCATTACAAGGTTTCCTCTAAGTTGTGAAACAAATTCTTCAATACTAGAAGAACTCAAATTTTTTACAAGATTTTTCATGTTTTTTGATTTTAATTAGTTCCTATTTATTTTGAAATAATCATACCTTTTAAAGACCAAAGAATTATTAATACCTCATTTTTAGAAGTTTCGTCTATTCCATTATTATCTAAAGCAATAAAAATATCATCAATAACATTCATGTATTCTGTTGGGCTAATGTTCATTCCTTTATGGGCTGACACCATATCTCTTCCTTTATAGGTTACTTGTCCTCCACTACCAGCGCTAAAAAAATCTATAGTATGTTGTTTTATAATTTCTAAATATTCTGGTTTCTCCTTTAAAGGTAGAAACCTTGCACTTACAGTTGAATTATTAAAGTGTGCCTCTAAGGTATCTTCAACAATTTTAGAAATTCCTTCTCTGCCTCCAAGTCGTTGAAATAATGATTTTTCCATGATTTTGTTTTTTTTAAAATTAGTAGTTGCAATATCTCTAAATTTGAAATAAATGATATGCACTTTTAATTCAAAAAACCACACAAATCATTCAATATGGGATTTATTTTTTATGGATAAACTGAAGTTCTTGATTTATATGCTAGGTTACATTTACACTAAAATTAAAAACTTCAGGCCTAGAATAATGTCCAACTGCATCAAATTTACGTTTTGCAGCAATTATTTCTTGCAAGTTTATATCTGCATAGATTATTCCTTCTTTTGAATCTAAAGGGCCAGCAATTATTTTTCCATTCGGATTTACAATACAGCTATTTCCTGTACTAATCCATTCTTTACCTTTTACATATATTTTTTTTAATTCTTCTGGTAAATCATTTATATGAAGTGGCATACAGCAACTTATTAAAAAAACCCCTCCTTCTCTTGCTATATGTTGAACGGTTCCTAACCAGTTAGCGCCTTTATCCCAAGTTGGAGCAACATAAATTTGAGTACCGGATTCATAAATAGCATTTCTAGCCAAAGGCATAAAATTTTCCCAACAAATAAGTCCACCTATTTTACCAATTGAAGTTTCGTAAGCTTCCAAAGTATTCCCATTTCCTTGCGCCCAAATTAATCGTTCACAGTTTGTTGGCACTAATTTTCTATGCTTACCAAGTATTTTACCAGTTTCGCCAATATATAAAATAGTGTTATACAGACTTGCATTGCTTGTTTCCGAATTAGTTTCATTAAGACCCATAACCACATTAATTTTTGCATTTTTTGCAGCTTTGCAAAGTTGTTCTGTTGTATCATCAGGTATCGAAACTGAACTTTCAACTAATTTTACATATAAATTATTTAATTGTTCTGTTTTATTTGCAGGAATTGACCAAACCCAGTCTGGATAACCTGAAAGAAATGCTTCTGGAAATACGATAAGTTTTGAACCATTTTTTCCAGCTTCTAAAATTGCATCTAAAGCTTTTTTTATTGTTGCTGTTTTATTCAAAAACACAGGTGATAATTGTGCAGCTGCAACTTTTATGGTTTTCTTTTTTTTTAAATTTGTTTTTGTTTCCATAGTGAATTGCGTCTAAATTATTTTAGATGTACTAAAATTAGCCTAAAAATTAAGGGGTTATGTCAGTATTAACTCAAATACTGAAACAATTAGTTCACGGAAAAATCAGGAACAAATTGCTATTTCACAGAATTTTTAATAAAAGAAGTAGGTAGAATTCTAAATCTTTTTTTAAATACTCTTGTAAAATAGGTTGGGCTATTAAATCCACAATCATAGGCAATTTCAGAAATGTTACCATGTTGGTTATATAATAAATTTAATGCTTTAAGCAACCTGAATTCTCTTATAAAATTATTAGGAGATTTTCCTGTTAAACTTTTTAATTTTCTATATAATTGAGATTTACTATTCCCTAATTGTTTGCTTAAGTTTACCACTTTAAAATCTGGTTTGTACCAATTTTTTTTAATAGACTCCATTAATAGTGTTAGAAATTTTTCTTCCTTAAAATTCAATACTTTTATTAATTTAGAATCTATAATTTCATTTCTATTCTCATTTTGGTACAATTCTTTTACTTCATTGGTAATTACCAACTTATTTTTAACCACTTCACACATTCTAGTAGCTAAAACTATGGCTTCTTCAAAAATATTTTCATTATCCGTTACAGGAATTCCAGAGCTCAATGCTATATTTACTCTTCGATATGCTAAATCAAATTTTGGCGTTGTATATTTAATATTGTATAAAATTTTTAAGGAACAAGCAACTGCATTGCTAACGGATTTAAAAGAAACTAAGTAATTATTATTATCACTTTTTACAATATTACCTTTAAACTTCTTTATTGATTTTGAAACACTATTATGAAATTTTTGAGCAAATAGCCCAAATTGATTAGCCTCTAATCTGTTTAAATAATTATTAGACTCAATAACCATAATAATTCTAAAAGCGGGATCATCAATAATATTAATTGTATTGTTTGATTTATTTTTAGGATCTTCTATTCTTCCTAAAAAAGATTCTACTAAATTTTCATCTACTTCAATAATCTTATGTGGGAATTCTCCATGTGCTTCATTGTGCATTTTTTGAATAGCTTCTTTGTTTGGAGCTTCCACTAAACAAAAAGCCGTTTTACGATTTCCGTCAAACCAATAAGTTAAACCTTTACAATTAAATTTATGTTCAATTTTTAAATCCTCTTGATGTAATTGTGCAACATGTTCTGCCGTAACTTCTTCTGACACGTCATGTCTGTCCATATAAATAGGCATATTCTTTTTAATGCAATATACTAAATTATTACATATCAATAAGATACAAAATTATCTTTTAAAAAAATAAGAATAAATAACAAAAAAAATCCTCAACAATGTTGAGGATTTTTAAATTTTTTATAAACTAAAAACTACTTTTTAAATTTAGCATATTTAGTTTTGAACTTGTCAATACGTCCTGCAGTATCTATTAATTTAGATTTTCCTGTATAGAAAGGATGTGAAGTTCTTGAAATCTCTAATTTTACTAAAGGATACTCAACGCCATCAACATCAATAGTTTCTTTAGTATTAACTGTAGAACGAGTTAAAAAAACATCTTCATTAGACATATCTTTAAATGCTACAACTCTATAATTTTTTGGATGTATCCCTTTTTTCATCGTAAACTCGTTTTAATTGTATTTTTATTTTTGAGACTGCAAATTTAACTATATTTTTGAAACTTCAAACAAATAATTTATTTTATTTACACAAATTTAAAAAAACTTACGTAGTTATTATGATAAACAAGTCATTTTTCAGTTTATTTATCTTCGCTTTACTAATTTCTTGTAAAAGTGAATATAAATTTGTTTTAAAAACTCCTAAAAAAATTCCATCTAATCAAAATTTAACTATTTCGTTAACTGAAAAAAATAATAATAAAATAGATTCGGTTCATTTTTTTATAGATTCTAAAAAATTAAAAACTGAAAACTTAAGTTTATCCACATCTATTTCAAAATATAAATTAGGAAAACATATTATTACTGCCTTAGTTTTTTACGAAAACAAATCTAAAAAAGTAATAAAACCTGTTTATTTTATGGCGGACAGCGCTCCGGAAATATACACTTACAAAATAATAAACACCTTTCCTCACGACCCAAAAGCTTACACGCAAGGCTTAGAATACCATAATGGTTATTTATATGAAAGTACAGGTAGAAAAGGAACTTCCTCAATTAGAAAAGTAGAAATAAAAACGGGTAAGGTATTACAACAAGTAGATTTAGAAGCTAAATATTTTGGAGAAGGGATAACCTTATTTAATAATAAAATTTATCAGTTAACTTGGCAAAGTGGTGTAGGATTTGTGTATGATTTAAAGACTTTTAAAAGAGAAAAAGAATTTAAATATACCAAAAGCAGAGAAGGATGGGGATTAACACATAATGGAAAACAACTTATAAAATCAGATGGCACAGAACGAATTTGGTTTTTAAATCCAGAAACCCTTGCCGAAAAAAGTTATATTGAAGCTTATACAAATAAGCAAAAAGTAGAAGAGTTAAATGAATTAGAATATATAAATGGAAAAATTTATGCAAATAGATGGCAACTAAACTCTTTAATTATTATTGATCCAAATTCTGGTAAAGTAGATGGTGTTGCAAATTTAAATAGTTTAAAAACTAGAATTGAACACGAACAGCATATAGATGATGTAGATGAAGTTTTAAATGGCATTGCTTACGATAAAGAACACGACCGACTTTTTGTTACTGGAAAACTTTGGAGTAAATTGTACGAAATTAAATTAATAAAAAAATAAATTATTGCTAAATATTTATACTTTTATAAAAAACATTACCAATGCGTAAAATTTTAATTGTTGCAATAATTAGTATACTTGCTTTTGCTTCTTGTCGAAAAGATTTCTCTGCACAATTAAGTAGCGGTAATCTTACTTTTTCAAAAGATACCATTTATTTAGATACCGTTTTTACCAACATTGGTTCTAGCACCTATAATTTAAAAGTATATAATAAAAGTAACCACGCAATTTCAATTCCCAACATAAAATTAGGAAGAGGAGAAAACTCTTTATATCGAATAAATGTAGATGGAATTCCAGGCAAACAATTTCAAAATGTAGAAATTTTAGCCAAAGATAGCATGTATGTTTTTGTGGAAACTACTATAGATTTTAATCAAGTTACTAATCCCATTTATACCGATTCTATTGTTTTTGATAGTGGCGATAAATTGCAAGATGTTAAACTAATTACCTTAGTGCAAGACGCAAATTTTTTATATCCTTCAAAAGACCTAAATGGACTTATAGAAACTATTAAAATTGGATTAGATGCTGAAGGTAACGAGATTAAAGTCAACGGATTTTATTTAAATCAAAACACTACTTTTACTAATGAAAAACCTTATGTAATTTATGGGTATTGTGGTGTACCAAATGGAAAAACACTTACTATTAATGCTGGTGCAAATATTTATTTTCATGCCAATTCTGGGTTAATAATTGATAAAAATGCTACTTTAATTATGAATGGTGAAACTAATAACCCTATTAAAATTGAAGGCGATAGATTAGAGTCAAAATTCAGCGATATTCCTGGGCAATGGGGAACTATTTGGCTACGAGCAGGGAGTAAAAACAATGTAATAAATAATGCTATTATTAAAAATGCTTCTGCAGGTATTATAATTGATTCTATAGGAAATAGCAATCCTACACTAACCATTAAAAACACTCAAATTTATAATAATACTAATTTTGGAATTATAGGTAGAGAAACTAATATTTATGGCGAAAATTTGGTGATAAATAACAGCGGACAATCGTCATTAGCTTGTACCGTTGGCGGTACATATAATTTTGTTCAATCTACTTTTGTCAATTTTTGGAGTCAAAATTTCCGTCAATTTCCAAGTGTTTTAATCAATAATTATTATACTTATATTAAAGACGGAGCTGAAGTAGTTGAGCCTAGAAATTTGCAAGCTGCTAATTTCACTAATTGTATTATTGATGGTAATAATAATATTGAATTTATTTTAGACAAAGTTGAAGGAGCTAATTTCAATTATGCCTTTAAAAATAATTTATTACGTTTTAACGATTTTAGTGATATTTATGCAGCTATTGCCGAATATAATTTTGAAGATACCAATTATTACAGCAATAACATTTTAAATGGCACTACCGATTTTAAAGATGCCAATAATAACGAACTAATTATTGGAGAAAATTCCGATGGAATTCAAAAAGCAGAGGAGTCTGCAAGTCAATTAATACCTTATGATATTTTAGGAATACTCCGCTCCACACCTGCTGATATTGGAGCTTATCAACACACAAATTTCAATTAGAAAAATGAAAAATGTAATAATTACAGGAACCAGCCGAGGAATTGGCTTTGAACTAGCACAACTTTTTGCTAAAAACAATTATAATGTATTAGCTATTTCTCGTAATACCAAAACCCTAAATAGCCTTTCCTTAAAAAATATTACAACCTTGTCTGTTGATTTAGGAGACGAAAAAGACCTAAATAAAATTAGCCAATTTATTTCAGCTAAATGGAAAACAGTTGATATTTTAATCCATAATGCTGGAAAACTAATTAACAAACCTTTTGAAAAATTAAACTCTAACGATTTTTTAGAAGTATATAAAGTAAATGTTTTTGCTGTTGCTGAGTTAACAAAACAGTTAATTCCGTTTCTTAAAAAAGGAAGTCACGTTGTTACTATTAGCAGTATTGGAGGCATTCAAGGAAGTGTTAAATTTTCTGGCTTAGCTGCATATAGCTCCTCTAAAGGAGCAGTTTTAACGCTTACCGAATTATTAGCAGAAGAATATAAAGAAAAACAAATCTCATTTAATGCTTTAGCTCTTGGAGCTGTACAAACAGAAATGTTAGAAGAAGCTTTCCCTGGATATAAAGCATCCATTTCCGCAATTGAAATGGCTAAATATATTTATAATTTTGCCTTAACCGGAAATAAATATTACAACGGAAAAATATTACAAGTTTCTTCAACAACCCCCTAATTAATGATGGAGAATTTACAAAATTACATTCCAGAAAATTCCATTTCGTTAGTTGAAGAAATCCTTAAAAAAAATCCGATTACTATAAAAATTGTAAATAATCGGACAACTAAACATGGCGATTTTAGAAAAAATAAAAATGGTTTTATGCAAATAACCATTAATAACAGTTTAAATAAATATCAATTTTTACTCACACTTATTCACGAAATTGCACATTTTGTAACCCATCAGCAATATAAAATTGTTAAACCTCATGGAAAAGAATGGAAATTAAATTTTCAACATTTAATGTTGCCATTTTTACAACCTACAATTTTCCCAAAACAACTTCTTCCTAGTCTTGCCAATTATTTAATAAATCCAAAAGCAAGCACAGGTTCAGACGTAAAACTAACTTTTGCACTAAACCAGTACAACCAAATTTCCGATAAAAATTTTATATTTGAAATACCAGAAGGAAGCATATTTACTTTTAAAAATAAAAATTATAAAAAAGGAATAAAAAGAAGAACTCGGTTTGAATGTGTAGAGATTACCACAAAAAAAGTATATTTATTCAATCAAAATGCCGAAATTACTTTATAAAAAATTTAAAATGAACAAAAATTATTACGCAGTTATAATGGCAGGTGGCGTTGGCTCTCGTTTTTGGCCAATAAGCACAAAAAAATTACCTAAACAGTTTCATGATATGCTAGGTAAAGGAAATACGTTAATTCAACAAACTTTTAAACGTTTTGAAGATTTAATTCCTTCGGAAAATATTTTTATTGCAACCAATGAAAATTATGCAGATTTAGTACAAAAACAACTTCCTAAAATTGAATCTAAACAAATTGTTTTAGAACCTGCAATGCGGAATACAGCTCCTTGTATTTTGTTAAGTGCTTTAAAAATATATAAAGAAAATCCTAATGCGGTAATGATTATCGCTCCTTCGGATCATTGGATTGAAGATGAAAAAGAATTTTTAAATAATGTTGAAACCGCCTTTGAATTTTGCCAAAAAAATGATGCTTTATTTACCTTGGGTATTTCACCAGATTCCCCTAATACAGGATATGGTTATATTCAATTTAACCAAGCTACAACACCAATTAAAAAAGTTAAAAATTTTACAGAAAAACCCAATTTAGAAACAGCCAAAAAATTTGTTGCAAGTGGTAACTATCTTTGGAATGCAGGAATTTTTGTTTGGAGTGTAAAAAGTATTATAAAATCTTTTCAAACACATTTACCAGAAATGTTTGATTTATTTCATCAAGGAAATAACCATTTTAATACTTCTTCCGAAAAAGAATTTATTGAAAATAATTACCAAAAATCTGAGAATATTTCTATCGATTTTGGTATTATGGAAAAAGCAGCTAATGTATTTGTTTTACCAGTAGATTTTGGCTGGAATGATTTAGGAACTTGGGGATCTTTATACACTAAATTACCAAAAGATAATCAACAAAACGCAAATATTGGTGGACAAGTAATTTATAGAGATGCTAACAATAATATGATAACCACTCAATCTACAAAAAGAGTTGTAATACAGGGTTTAAATGATTTTATTGTAGTTGAAAAAGAAGATGTTTTACTTATTTGCCCTAAAAGTAACGAACAAGAAATTAAAGAAATCACTAATCAAGTAAAATTGGAATTTGGTGATGAGTTTGTTTAATAAAAAAACCATTGCATGGACTCAAAAAATGAAACACCTACTCCAGAAAAAAATCTAAATTCAAACCCAGAATTTAAAACGGTTTGGACAGTAATAAAGGATTTTATCTATAATTTATTAGATATAAGGCATGGTACGGATAAAAAAGGAACTATTGAAGATATAAAAAACAATATTTCTATTAAAGGTCATACAGCCTGGGTACTAATATTTTCTATTTTAATTGCTTCTATTGGACTAAATATTAGTTCTACCGCAGTGGTTATTGGCGCAATGCTTATATCTCCTCTAATGGGTCCAATATTAGGAGTTGGCTTATCTATTGGCATTAATGATATTGACACCTTAAAACGCTCTTTAATAAATTTAGGCGTTATGATGGGATTAAGTATTGGAACCTCTTTTCTATTTTTTTTAATTCCAATATTTAGAAATGAAACTCCAGAAATTTTAGCCAGAACTGCACCTGATGTACGTGATGTTTTTATTGCCATAGCAGGTGGTTTAGCCTTAATTGTTGCTTTAAGTAGAAGAAGTCAACAAACTAATACCGTTGCAGGGGTTGCTATAGCAACCGCATTAATGCCTCCGCTTTGCACAGCTGGTTATGGACTAGCAACATGGAATTTAGCCTATTTTGGTGGTGCATTATTTTTATTTACTATTAACACTATTTTTATTGCTTTAGCAACCTTTGTAATTGTAAAATATTTGAGGTTTCCAATGCTCAAGTATATAAACTCAATTAAAAGAAAAAGAATTGCAAGAATAGTATCCTTTGTTGCTTTATTAGTTTTTGCAGGTAGTATTTATTTATTTTTAAATCTGTTTAATAAAAATCAATTTAAACAGTCCGCACAAAACTTAATTAACGATATTAAAAAAAGTGGCATTAGCATTATTGATGAAATTGATGAAAACATTAACTATAACAATAAGAGTATTAAATTGGTAGTATATGGTACTAAATTATCAAATAAAAAAATAGAAAATTGGAAATCTAAGTTACCAAATTATGGATTAGAAAACACACAATTAATTATTCAACAAGGTCAAGATGATTCTGATGTGCGAAATGAGATAAAAACTTTAACGGATTTATATTCCCAAAATCAAAAAATAATTACCTCAAGAGATGAATCTATAAAAGGGAAAAACATTAAAATTAATTTATTAGAAAATCAATTATCAAAGTATTATAATACTCAAATTCCTTTTTTGCAAGTCAGTAAAGAAGCAAAAGTAAATTACAACGGATTATCTCATTTGAGTTATGCTAAACAACTTCAAACAAACTTTAACAAGGTAGATACTATTACTGTTTTTAACACCAAATGGTACGACTCTATTACAAACACAAGTCAACAAAAAATACAACTAAAAAACTGGTTAAAAATAAGGCTGAAATTAGATACTTTGGTGGTAAACTAAAAAAAAATCGAGCAATTTGCTCGATTCTTTTTGTGGTGAGAGAAGGATTCGAACCTTCGAAGCTTGCGCAGCAGATTTACAGTCTGCCCTCGTTGGCCACTTGAGTATCTCACCTTAATTTAAAAATAATAGCTTCTCAAATTTGAGAAGCTATTGTGACCTGGCTGGGGCTCGAACCCAGGACCACCTCCTTAAAAGGGAGGTGCTCTACCAACTGAGCTACCAGGTCATCTTTTCCTTTTTAGCGGGTGCAAATATATAAGGTTATTTTTTAAAAAACAACCTTATGTACTATTTAGTTTCATTTAAATAAACCTCTCTAACTTTTTTAAATAAGTTAGAAGAATATACGAAATCTACAATTGCTTCATTTTCAGTTTTAAAGATTTCTTTATTTGTCCCTTCCCAAGCTTTTACACCATTTTTTAAAAACACTATTTTTTCTCCAATTTCCATCACAGAATTCATATCGTGTGAATTTATAATGGTTATCATTTGATATTCTTTAGTAATTTCTTGAATTAAATTATCTATAAGGGTTGCTGTATTAGGATCTAATCCAGAATTAGGCTCATCACAAAATAAGTATTTTGGATTCATTACAATTGCCCGTGCAATAGCCACTCGTTTTTGCATCCCTCCAGAAAGCTGAGCAGGAAACTTCGTATTTACATTTTTTAAGTTAACACGTTTTAAAACTGTATTTACCCTTTCTAACATTTCCTTAAAAGATTTATTCGTAAACATTTTTAGCGGAAACATTACATTTTCTTCTACAGTTAAAGAATCATACAAAGCGCCTCCTTGAAAAACCATACCCATTTCTTGACGTAACTGACGATGCTGTTTATCATCTAAATCAGCATAATTTCTTCCATCAAAAATAATGGTCCCTTTTTCATGTTTATGCAACCCAAGCAAGCATTTTAAAAAAACAGTTTTTCCTGAGCCACTTTGCCCAATTATCATACTTGTTTTACCTTTTTCAAAAGTTGTAGAAATTCCTTTTAAAACTGGTGTTTTATCAAATTCTTTATATAAATCTATTACTTCTATCATTTATCCCAAAAGCATTTGTGTTAAAAAATAATTTAATAAAATTATGACAACGCTGGTCCAAACCACAGCTTGTGTACTTGCTCTACCAACTTCTAACGATCCTCCTTTTACATAATAACCATGATAAGATGGTATAGTTGCAATAACAAAGGCAAAAACTAAAGTTTTTATAACCGCATATTTAATTAAATAGGAATTAAAATCTAACTGTATTCCATAAATATAATCATCGCTAAAAAACAAACCTGTTAAAACCCCTGCCATATAACCTCCTACAATACCTAAAAACATAGATAATAGCACCATTAACGGGTAAAAAAACAAGGCAGCAATAATTTTAGGAAGTACTAAATAATTTAACGAATTAATTCCCATAACATCTAATGCGTCAATTTGTTCTGTAACTCGCATTGTTCCTATACTAGATGAAATATATGAGCCTACTTTACCTGCTAAAATAATACTCATAAAGGTAGGTGCAAATTCTAAAATTATACCTCTTTTGGTTGCAAAACCAATTAGGTATTTAGGTATAAATGGGCTATCTACATTTAAAGCAGTTTGTATAGCTACAACTCCCCCAACAAAAAAAGAAACAAAGGCTATTATTCCTAATGATTTTAACCCCAAATCTTCCACTTCTCTAAAAAGCATATCCTTAAAAACAGACCATTTTTGTGGTTTTTTAAATACTTGCTTTAGCATAATAAAATACTTTCCAATATGCTCTAAATAGTTCATTAAAATTTCTTTTTGGCTAAAATATTAAATTAAAACTAGGTAAAATGTTTTTGTAACAAAAAAAACCTAGAAGCATTAAAAAAAGCGATACTTTTACATTATAAAATTCAACCTAATTAATTAAAAAATGAAAAAAATAATTTCATTAATTATTGTCAGCTTACTGCTTTCAAATTGCGTTTCTATAAAATCAAATTTAACTGCAAATTCTGTAAAACAAAACAATTTTAAAACTGAAATAACTCAGCAAAACCCAAAACTTGTTGTTGGAATTGTTATTGACCAAATGCGATACGATTATTTAGTAAAATTTTATAATAAATTTGGCAAAGGTGGTTTTAAACGACTTATAACCGATGGTTACAATTTAAAAAATACACATTTTAACTATATCCCAACTTATACAGCTGTTGGGCATACTTCTATTTATACTGGAACAACACCCAAAAACCACGGAATTATTTCAAATAATTGGTACGATAAATACCAAAAAAAATCTATTTATTGTGTAGATGATGCCAATTTCAAATCTGTTGGAGCAACAACAGGAGGCAACAAATCTACTCAAAGAATGCTAACTACAACTATTACAGACCAAGTTAGATTAGCCCAAAACATGCATAATAAAACTATTAGTATTTCACTAAAAGACAGAGCTGCAATGTTACCTGCCGGCCACACTGCAAATGCTGCGTATTGGTTTGAAGGAAATAATGTTGGAAAGTTTATTACAAGCTCCTTTTATATAGATACTTTACCACAATGGGTGGTTAATTTTAATAATTCAGGAAAAGCTAACAACTACTTAAATCAAACTTGGAATACTATGGATAGTATTTCAAAATATACAGAATCACTTCCTGACAATAGTAAATATGAAGGTTTTTTTAATGGTAGAAACGGACATACTTTCCCATATGACCTAAAAAAATTAAGAAAAACCAATAATAATTTCGATTTGTTAAAAGCAATTCCATTTGGAAATTCCATTACCACAGATTTTGCTGAAGCGGCAATTATTGGAGAAAATTTAGGTAAAAGTAATTATACTGATTTTTTAGCTATTAGTTATTCAAGTACTGATTATGTTGGACATAAATTTGGAACAAACGCAGTAGANTTAGAGGATACATATATTAGACTAGATAAAGAAATAGCCAGATTATTAACTTTTTTAGATGAACAGGTTGGTNAAGGAAATTACACTTTGTTTTTAACTGCAGATCATGCAGCAGTTCCAAACCCTTCTTATTTAGAAGATTTAAAAATTCCAAGTGGCTATTTTAAAACAGAAGCATTTAAGAATTTTGTACATTCCATCACTTTAAAATATTTTAAATCCAATAAAATAGTTGAAAATATTTCTAACTATCAAATATTTTTAAATAAAGAAAAAATAAAATCGTTAGGATTAGAAGTCAATAAAGTAGCACAAATTATTTCTGATGAAATTATTAATTTTGATAAAGTATATAAATCTGTAACTGCACATACTTTACAAACAACAAGTTTTACTTCTGGATTAATGAAAAATATTCAAAATGGATATAATCAAAAATTATCTGGAGATATTTTATTTATTCCAATGCCAGCTGTTATTAGCCATGGAAAAACAGGAACCACGCATGGCTCTGGTTATAATTATGACACTCATGTTCCTTTATTATTTTATGGCAACGGTATAAAAAAAGGAAGTTCTAATGTTTATTATCCAATAACTAATATCGCTCCCACTTTATCTAGCCTATTAAATATTGAAGAGCCAAATGGCTGCACTGGAAGACCAATTATTGAGGTTTTAAAAAATGATTAGACTTAAAATATTTATTAAATACATTTAAATCTTTAACTTCAAGTCAAAAGAAAAGCCTCAAAATTAATATTTTGAGGCTTTTTTTTATAAAGTTTTAAATTATTTTAATCCATCATCTATAATTCCACAATCTGATTTACAAAAAGGAAAATACATTGCCCAACTGCTACCTTCAAATCCTTCTCCTTGTCCCCAAGCAGTTTCTCTTTGTATTTCATTTCCTTTATCATCCACTTTAATAACTTCTGCGTGTGCTGCTATATAAAAACATGCCTCAAAAGCATCTGCTTCTATTTTGTACTCCACTTCAAAATCTGAAATTACATTTGCTTCATAATCCATTTTCTTCTCAAAAACGCCAGGTTTAGGATTTCCTTTTTTAGTTTCAGGAATACCATCTCTATCACCTGCATATAAATGTGTAAGTTTTATAACCCAATCTGGATTTGTTATATAAGATATATAAACATAGTTGATACCATCTTCATTTACAATTTCTACATCAATTCTTCCTGCTTCATAATTTTGACCTGCAATTAAGGGAGTTGAATAACAGACCGTTTCAGAATTGCGAGAGGATATGCCTGTAAAATCTATACTAGTTACTGAAAAATTATAAGCTTTTGTTTGAAATGAACTTAAATCATCATTTGTTTGACAGCTAAATAACATAACGAATGTTAACATAGCTAAAAAAGTAGTTTTTTTAATCATAATAAATAGTTTTTAAGGGGTTGATACTATTTTACGACCACTAATATACAATTTATTTATCTAATCAAGCATTTTATTCCTTAAAACACACCATTTATGAGTTTTTGAAATTTGGGATTAATAAAAAAACACCTCTAAATAGAGGTGTTTTTATTCACAAAAAAAATATTTTTTTAATATTTATAAACTATAGCATTAATATTCATACCTGCACCAACAGAAGCAAAAAGAACAACATCCCCTTTATTTATTTCTTGCTCTTTTACTAAACCTTTCTGCACTAAATCAATTAATGTTGGAATGGTTGCCACAGAGCTATTTCCTAATTTATGAATACTCATTGGCATTATATTTTTTGGCATAGGCATTTTATATAGCCTATAAAAACGTTTTACAATTGCCTCATCCATTTTTTCATTTGCCTGATGAATAAATACTTTTTTAACATCAGTAATAGCTACGCCACTTTTATCTAAAGCCTTTTTCATAGCGTTTGGAACGTTATTTAAAGCGTATTCATAAATTTTTCTACCAAACATTTTTATATATCCAACATCTTTGCCTTCTGTTTTATCAAAAGAGTTTCCAAAAAACAAATAGTAGCATTCATCAAATGTGTCCGTTTGTGCAGCTGTACTTAATATTCCAATAGTATCCTCTTCTGTAGCTTCTACAACGCAAGCACCTGCCCCATCGGAATAAATCATAGAATCTCTATCATGCATATCTAAAACTCTTGATAAAGTTTCAGAGCCAATAACCAAACATTTTTTAGCCATTCCAGATTTAATGTATGCCTCTGCTTGAATAACTCCTTGAATCCAACCTGGACAGCCAAACAATATGTCATATGCTACACAATTAGGATTTTTTATTCCTAATCTGTGCTTCACTCTTGATGCTAAACTTGGTAAAATATCACTTTGAATTGCAGCGCTTTTAACATCTCCAAAATTATGAGCTAAAATAATATAATCTAATTCTTCTTTATTTATTCCAGAATTTTCTATTGCTTTTTCTGCTGCAAAAAATCCCAAATCTGAAGATGTCAATTTTTCATCTGCATATCTCCTTTCTTCAATTCCTGTGATAGCTTTAAATTTTTCAATAATCACCTCATTTGGGTGATTTATTGGAGTACCATCTTCGTTTAAAAATTTGTTCTTTAAAAAGTCTTTATTTTTTTTAACTATGGAAGGAATATAGCTTCCTATACCTGTAATTTTTGATTGCATTTTTATATTAAATAAATTGATTTCAAAGTTAGAAATCCATTACTACTTTAGGTTGCTTATTTTAATTTTCATTACGGTGGCTATCGATAGTGCTCTTGTCTTTGCGGTGTGTGCCATTTCACCCTCAAACAAATCATCAACCGTACTGTTAAATGTTGACAACCAGCGACTAAAGTACTCAGATCTGAAAGGTTTTGATTGATGTAATTTTAGGTGAGGCTCCATAGCGTTTTTACGATACCCACCGGAGTAAAAAAGAACATTATCCCAAAAATTAACTAAAGTTTGTAGGTGTTCTTCTAAAAGCTCAGAATTAGAAAAATCTTCAAAAAAATGACCTATTAAGTCATCTTGCATCAATTTTACATAAAACGATTTAACCAGAAGGTAAATATCTTCTCTACTTCTAATATCTTTTTTCATTTTTTATAAAAACGATTTATCAAAAGCTATTGGAAGTAAATCTAGTACCGATGCTGTTTTAATAACTTTACCTTCTTCCCCCATAAAAAAGACTTCTATAGATTCTTTTTGTTTCATTTCATATTCAGATAAGGTTTGCCTACAAGCACCACAAGGTGCAACTGGTTCTTTTACAATATGAGAAGATGAACTAGCAGAAATTGCTAATTTAATTACTTTTTTGTTAGGGTATTGAGAAGATGCGTTCCAAATTGCAACACGTTCTGCACACATACCAGAAGGATATGCTGCATTTTCTTGATTATTTCCTATAACAACTGTACCATTTTCTAGTAATAATGCGGCTCCAACACTAAATTTAGAGTAAGGAGCATAAGCATTTTGTCTTGCTTTCACAGCCTCATTCATTAAACTTTTATTCTCTTTTAAAAGCTCATCCAACGAATCAAAAACAGTAATTGCTGTTTTTATTTCAATTTTTTTCATTAATAAAATTTAATATTAATTAACTTCAAATAATTCTCCAAAATCGAAAGATAGAGAGAAACGAAGTGTGTTTTCTAATGGGTTATTAATATCTGATGCATTAAATAAATAAGAAAGATCTAATCTTGTACTCTTAAATTTAAATCCTGCTCCTAAAGTAAAATATTTTCTTGCTCCTTTTAAATCGCTTTCATTAAAATATCCTGCCCTTAAAGCAAATGCATCTTCGTACATATATTCCGCTCCTAATGCCCAAGTAAATTCTTTTAACTCTTCGCTAAATCCGCCGGGGGCATCTCCAAAAGATTTAAACATGCCACTAAAAAAACTTACATCTTCTTGTCTGTAAGGAGGATTACCATCATCATTAATAGAAACGCTTGGTGTTGGGACAAGTAATTTATTAAGTTCTAAATTTAAACTTACCTTATTATAATTATCTAAAATAAAATCAAAACCACCACCTATTTTAAGGTTTGTAGGAATGTAATTATCCTGACCATCATCAGAATAAGATACTTTTGGACCTATATTTGAAACGTTAAAACCTCCACGCCAAACACCGTTAAAATTTCCATAATTAGCCTCATTAGATTGAAAATAACCTGAAATATCTACAGCAAAAGTATTTACTGGATTTATTGTTGAATTTGCAGATTTTATTCCTAAATCGGAACGAATATACCTCATAGTAACTCCCATAGAATAGGTTTCACTCAATTTTAAAGCGTAAGAACCATCTAATGAAAATTCATTTAATTTTTCTGTACCTTGAGGAGCTCCATTTATATCTGTTAAATCTATTTGACCTAAATTAAAGTATTTTAAACTTGTAGCCCAAGCACTTCTATCATCTATTCTATTTGCAAAGGAAAAACCGCCCAAAAACACATCACTTGTTAATTGTCTTAACCAAGGTGTGTAAACTACACCAATGGAGAATTGTGATGGCATAAATGCAAATTTTGAAGCATTCCAATGTTGAGAATAGGAATCTGGCGAAGTGGCAACTCCGATATCACCCATACCACCAGCTCTTGCATCAGGAGCTATTAATAAAAAAGGTGCGGCTGTTGTTATTGGGTTAGGAACATCTTGCGCGTTACTTTTAGTATAAGTAACTAAAATTATTAGGAATAATAGAATTATTTTTTTCATTTAAAGGGTTATTTTGCTTAACAAATATCTTAATTATTATTGAAGTATTACTAATTTTTCTGTTTTTTGTGATGATGTGTTAGAGTTTAAAGAACTAACTTTTAATTTATATACATACACTCCTTTTCCAATTTTTGCTCCAAAGTCATCTAAACCATTCCAAGAAATGCTTCTAGACAAGTTTCCAATAGATTGTACCGTTTCATTAATAGTTTTAACCAACTTTCCTGAAATAGTAAAAATTTGAATATGAACATTTAATTCTTCATTTGGTTTATTATGATTAAACCAAAACTCCGTATAATTTACAAACGGATTTGGATAATTCAGTACATTACTTAAAACTAAATCTCTATCATCTACTACAAAAAAGGTAAACGAGGTTTCGGTAAGATTATTGTACGTATCCCACGCTTTTAACGTAATGGTATGCAAACCAGGCGTTAAATTTCTAAATGGGTAACTAACCTTGCCTTTTTTATAGTTATTTAATTCCGTTTGATAGTAATCATTTAATACAATTGGATTAGCATTATCATTATCTAATATAGCAACTATATCATGGTCTACAGCTGTTAAAGAAGTATTTATTCCGCTTTCATCTTGAAGCACTGCTATAAACAACGGAGATTCATTAGTATTTCCTCCATCTACAAAATTTAAATCATTCATATATAACTGAATGGTTGGCCCTGTATTATCTTCTGGAGCGTTTTCATTTATGCCGCCTACAATTATATCAAAATTTGCTCCTGATTTATCCTCACTAGTTCCAAACGCATATAAACTTATTTTGCCTTTGCCATAAGCAATTTTTAAATCTTTTGGAGCAACAAAATCAAAGGTAAATAAACCATTTTCTACCTTAGACCTTCCGTTAAAAATTTTACTTTCAATAGCATCAAATTGCATCGTAATATTTTTATTGTCATTATCTAAGGTTGTTTTTGAAACTGGTTTATCAAAAACCGTAACTTCAAATTCCCCATTAAAATTGTTTAATCTTGTTCCAGATAAATTAGTTACTTCTCCATCAAATTTAATATGCGAAAGTGCTTTAATAGTATCTACTTGCTGCGTTAATAAAACATCGTTCATTTTAGTTAATTTAACAGCTGGGTTCGGAACGTTTAAATGCATTGCTGGGTCACCTAATGTAAAAATAAAGTATCGTTGATTAGTAGAAAACTGATTTTTAGCAATCATTAGGCTTTCAGCGATAGAATAATTTTCATTGTTAAATTGTAGTAGTGGTTCCATTAAAAATTTATTTAAAGCCTCGCCAACACTTATATAAATTTCTCGAGTTGTTGAAATTAAGCTTGCTGCTCCTCCTTTGGCATTCCACAAAACGTATTCACCCGCTGTTTTTCGTAAAGGATTGTCAAATCGTGAAAATTCACAGGTTATTGTAACAAATAAGGCTAGTGTGTTTTCATTATTCCAATTTTGAACATCTGGCACTTCTAAAATTCGTTCGGCTGCCCATCCGTCTTCTCCACCATGCCCAAAATAATCCATTAATAAAGTACCCTTTTCTACTTGATTAGAAATAGCCGTATTAACGGTAGGATATCTATTTCCTCCTGCCGAAGATTCTTGTTGGTACGCATCTACATATATCTTTTTTAAATTAAAAATAGGTTTTTTTGACGCTATGGTATCCGCCAATTTTTCCATATTTATTTCTAAAGTTTCTTCCCCGTTAGCATCAATATCATCCGCAACTAAGGTAATTTGATTTCTCCAGCTACCAAATGCGGTTGTACTATTATAGTTTAATATTTTATCTACAACTTGCTTAGCTTGTAAAGCATCTGAAACGGGAATTCTTCCTGTTGCAACATCTTGTTTTTCATAGTTTTGCATTCCCCCTTCATTATCATCCATCATGCCATAAAAATCATCGGTAACAAAAGAAATTGCTAAATTAAAGCTATTGTATGCTTCAAAGGTTGGTACTATATTATTATTACCGCCTATTCTGTCTTTATAATCATAAGAAGCGTCTCCAAATAAACAAACGTACTTAATTGGATTGGTAGTTGAATTTATATATAGATGTCTAACAAAATCGCGAATAGCGGTTATATCTGGAGAACCTGAAGAAAATTCATTATAAATTTGATTAAGGGAAATTACTTTAGACTTTAAATTATCGTTTTGTTCGTGATATGTTGCGAGCCTTTGCGCTTCATCCTTCAAAAAATCTGGAGCAATTACAATATAATCTAAATTTGTTAAGCTATGTAAATTTTGATTTTCTACTAAACTATTTTCCGTGATTTTTGGCGTATAATAATCATCTCCTAAAACCACATACTCTTTATTACTTCCTCCATTTACCTTAAACGTAAAATTTGAGGAAGTAGATTGGTTTTCAATTGCGGTTGGATTAATATTATCCGTTACGTTCCATACCTGATTTATATTATTGGAATTTTCTAAAACATACTCAAAGGTATTATTGGAATTTGAAACTGTAAAATTTCTAAATCCAAATTGTTTACCCGTTGCTAATAACTTTTTTTTACCTAANACTTCTATATAATCTAAATACGCTTTTGCGGAAGGGTTACCTCCATTATTATAGGTTACCATAATATTTACTGCATTTCCAGAAGCATTTACCGATTTAGAATTTTCAATTGCAGAAGCTTTTGTTAAACCACTATTAGCAGGAATATTAATGTCAAATAATGGTTGGCTATTTACAGAAATTTGAAATTGAGACGCTAAACCCGATTCTGCAACTGCACGAACTCTAACCAATATATCTTCTGAATTATCTATATTTTCAAAAGGAATAACATAGCTGTGTGTATTTTCTATATTAAAAGAATCACCAAACCATTGTTGACCCGCTGCATATAAATTTACTTCATCTTTTTCAAAAAAAGTGAAATCGTCATAATTTGTAATTTGTTGATTTGCAGCTGAAGTAATTTGAGGTTCTGATAAAATTCTTTTACCGCTATTGTTTCCTATTGTTATAAAATAATAGGCTTTATCGGAAAAAATATTTTTTTGATGATATGAATTTTGCAAACTAGCAAACCTATTATTTTTCCAGGTGTTTGGTCCTTTGCCATAAAATAATATATAATCCGAATCATCAAAACTATTATCTTCCTCCCCTTGCACAAAAATGGAATTTTCCTGTAATCCATCATATCTAAAATCACTATTTTGAAAAGGAAGCATTTGCCCTCCATTGCCAAAAATTTGAATATTTTTAGGGTTTATATCCGACGTGTTTATTCCTAGTTTTTGTAAAAAAGATTTATCAATTTTATAAATACCTGTAGTATCAATAGAAAATTTATACCAACTACCAGAAGTTAATACTGAATTTTTAACAGTGCTACTTTTAGTAAAATCTCTTCTTCCTATAGTTGAGGTAACGTATTCAATATCAAAAGAAGTTATTTTTTTTAGTTGTGAATTCTCATAAATCAAAGGATTTAAATTTAAAACCGCTAAAGTTTTATTTCTAGCTTTTACAATATGAAAATTAGAATTAATTTTTTTGGATATTTTATTGACATTAATATTGCCAAATTCGTTTACGGAAACTGTTTGATATTTTACATTTTTAATGGAATAAGAACGCAACTGTAAACTGCTATTAACTTTCCATGAAGATGTGAATGTTGGAGCTAAATTTCCATCAATAAAATTACCCTTAACTATACTAGTTGTAATTTTTTGAGTGGTACTAATTTTAAAACTAACATTGTTTTTCCAGTTAAGTTGATATGATTTAAGTTCCTTTTGTTGTCCAAAAATGGAATTCACAACTAAAAAACATAATAAAATATAAAGTCTAATTCTTAGTCTCATTATTGCAGTAACGCTTAATTTTATAGGTTATTTTTAATTTAATACAACATTACGTATAATAATAAAGAAAAACAATCGTTAAAAACTTAGTTAAATAGTTTTACTGAAAATATTTCTTGCGAAAATATATATTTAATGTAAATTGCAAAACATTAAAACCCTAATTACTGAAAATGAATATGAAAAATTTATTTAAAGTTTCAAAACTTATAATGCTTGTGTTAATCACAGTTATGTTTGTTAGTTGCCATAACAGAACATCGCGAAATAAATCATCATTAACAGGTTGGAATTCAAAAGATAAATCTGCTGGTGGCTTTACCTCTAATGAAAATTACAGAGGGCAACAAGCGCCTCCAGGAATGGTTTTAATTGAAGGAGGAACTTTTACCATGGGTGAAGTTCAAGATGATGTAATGTTTGATTGGAATACTACTCCAGTAAAACAACAAATTCGTTCTTTCTATTTAGATGAAACAGAGGTAACCAATGCCGAATATTTATTTTATTTACAATACATAGAACAAGTTTTCCCTCCAAACAACCCAAATTACAGAGATATTTATTTATCGGCATTGCCAGATACTTTAGTTTGGCGTGATGTTTTAGGAAATAATGAATTACTAACTGAAAATTATTTAAGACATCCGGCTTATGCAGATTACCCAGTTGTTGGAGTAAGTTGGCTACAGGCAAATCAATATTGTAAATGGAGAACCGACATGCTAAATCAAAAAATATTGATGGATAAAGGAATTTTAAATAATACATTTAACATGGATTCTTTAAAAGTTGAAGGAAAAAATCGTTTTACTACAGATACTTATTTAGCAAACCCTTATTTATTATTCGAAGGCGATTCTTCTATTTACAGAAAAGGACTTCGATCTAATAAAAAAAGAAAAAAAGGGGATTCAAGGCCTTCAAAAGGTTCTTTCATAGGAAGACAAGTAAAAGTTTCTGACGGTATTTTAGCTCCTAAATTCAGGCTACCAACAGAAGCAGAATGGGAATATGCAGCAAAAGCTATTGTTGAAAATAGAGAATATAATACTATTAGAGGCAGAAAAAAATATGCTTGGAATAGCAAATATACTCGTAATAAATCCAGAAGACAAAGAGGAGACCAATTAGCAAACTTTAAGCAAGGTAAAGGAGATTATAGTGGTGTTCCTGGTTGGAGTAATGATGGTGGAGATATTACGATGCAAGTAAAATCGTACAAACCAAACGCTTATGGCCTTTATGATATGTCAGGAAATGTTGCTGAATGGGTAGCAGATGTATATAGGCCAATTATTGACAATGATGCTAACGATTTTAATTATTTCAGAGGAAATATTTTTACAAAAAAAATGATTGATCAAGAAGGTAAAGTAGTTATTGTAGATAATCATTCTGTAGAATACGACACTTTAGATAATGGAAAGCTAATTCCTAAAGCATTACCTGGTGATGTAAAATATATTCCTATTAGTAAAAGAGATGCTTATATGCGGAATAATTATGAAAAAGCATATAATGTTGATGCACAAGATGGCGATTTAGGATCTACCAAGTTTTACAATAAGGATGAAGAAGAATTAGATAGTAAACCTAGAATGTATAATTCTCCTGAAAACCCTAGAACTATTGGCGAAAGTGGATTAATAATGCAAAAATATGACACTAAAAAAAGAACCACATTAATTAGTAACAAAACTAGAGTTTACAAAGGCGGTTCTTGGAAAGATAGAGAATATTGGTTAGATCCTGCACAACGTAGATATTTACCAGAATATATGGCTACAAATTTTATAGGTTTTAGATGTGCTACGGATAGATTAGGTCCTATGACATATAAACGCAGAAAACCAACAACAACAAAAATTAGATACTAAAAAATACTTCAAAAAATAAACAAAAACCTCGCTGTAAATTCAGCGAGGTTTTTTTATATTTAAACTATGGAAATAAAAGAATTATATAGTTTATATACACAAAGCTTTTTGATAGATACCGACACAAGAAATATTAGAAAAGGAAGCATTTTCTTTGCTTTAAAAGGTGAAAACTTTAATGGGAATTTATTTGCTGAAGAAGCACTAAAAAAAGGAGCTTCCTATGCTGTAGTAGATGAAACTATTAATACTAATACTTCCCAAATTATCCATGTAAAAAACAGTTTACAAACCCTACAAGCTTTAGCTAATTATCATAGAAACAAATTAGGAATCCCTATTATTTCACTAACAGGCAGCAATGGCAAAACCACCACTAAAGAATTAATAAACTGTGTATTATCAACAAAGTATAGTACTACCGCAACTAAGGGGAATTTAAATAATCATATTGGTGTGCCATTAACCTTGCTTTCCATGACTCCTAAAACTGAAATTGGGATAGTTGAAATGGGCGCAAATCATATAGGGGAAATAAAATTTTTATGTGATATTGCAGCGCCAAATTTTGGTTACATTACTAATTTTGGTAAAGCTCATTTAGAAGGATTTGGAAGCTTTGAAAACATTATTAAAGAGAAATCAGAACTATATAAATCTATAAAAAAAGCTAATGGAACTACATTTATTAATTCCGATGACAAGTTACAAATTAAACAATCAAAAGGAATAAAAGCAGTCAGATTTAACCAAAAAATGGTAGTTTTAAAAGAAGCTAATCCGTATGTTAAAGTTGCCTTTAAAGATATTATTATAAATAGCCATTTAATTGGAAAATATAATTTTACAAATATTGCAGCAGCAGTTACTATTGGAAATTATTTTAATGTAAAAACTAAGGATATTAAAAGCGCTATTGAAAATTATATTCCAACAAATAACCGATCACAAATTATTTCTAAAAACAGCAATCAAATTATATTAGATGCCTATAATGCTAATCCAAGTAGTATGAAGGCAGCTATTGATAATTTTAATTTACTACAAGCTGAAAATAAAATAGCAATTTTAGGAGATATGTTTGAATTAGGGGAAAGCAGTTTACAAGAACATAAAAAAATTGCATTATTAGCTACTTCATTTAATTTTAATAAAGTGTATTTAATAGGAAAAGCATTTTCTACTATTACCGTAAAAAATGCTTTCCAATTTGAAAGTTTTGAAGCTTTCAAAAAATCACAAAACTATATAAATATTAATAATAATACTTCAATTTTAATAAAAGGTTCCAGAGGAATGGCTCTGGAACGCTTTTTAGACCTCTTCTAATTTTAATTTATTTCTATGAAATTCAATTAAACCATCAATTGGTCTTTGAACAAACTTACCTAATTTAATCATATGATATCTTGCGACATCTCTGATAATATCCTGTGAAAAATAAGCAATGGACCCAACAAAATGAACTGGAAGTTCTTTAGATTCATTAATAGGTAAAATTCTATTTTTAAAAAATTCTTTTATTCCTTTGTGCAATACTTTATTAAAATAAGCATTTCTCTCATTTTTTAGAATAAACTTTGCAAAATTTGCTAAATAAGTATTTGGATTTGCCTCTTTATACAAATTTCTTTTTATGGTATCTGCATCTAATTCAAATTCAAATTCAAACTTCGCAGCAATTTCCTTTGGCATTTTATGATAATAATAATCTCTTAATAACTTTTTACCAAAATAGTTACCACTAGCTTCATCCATTAAAATATATCCCAAAGAAGGAATTCTAACATCTACGTGCTCTCCATCAAAATAGCAACTATTAGATCCTGTTCCTAAAATACAAACTATACCAGGCTCAGTAGTTACTGCAAAAGCTGCTGCATAAGTATCTTCTTTTACAATTACTTTTGCGTTTTTAAAATATTTTTCAAAAATTGATTTTAATACCAGTGTTGGTTTCACCGTACCACAACCTGCACCATAGAAATATACCTCTGTAACTTTATTTTTTACTTTGGCCAATTCAGCATTAGTTTCTAACCTTTGGTGTAACGCTTTTTCGCTAAAAACTGCAGGATTTAAACCTTCTGTTCTAGTTTTAAGTTGTTGTTTACCCAACAGATCCATTAAAATCCAATCTGCTTTTGTTGAGCCACCATCTGCTATTAAAATCATTTTTTTGTTTCTGAAATTATTTTACTCCGTGAATATAAGTTGCTAAGTCTACTAATTTTGTAGAATATCCAAACTCGTTATCATACCAAGAAATTAATTTGAAGAAATTATCGTTTAAAGCGATACTTGCTCCTGCATCAAAATTACTAGTATGTGCTTCAGAAACAAAATCTTGAGAAACAACATCTTCTTCTGTATAACTTAAAACACCATTCATTTCATTTTCTGATGCTTCTTTTAATGCTTTTTTAATAGCGTCCATAGAAGCACTTTTTTTAACTCTTACAGTTAAATCAACTACAGAAACATCTGCTGTTGGCACTCTAAATGCCATTCCTGTTAATTTACCAACTAAAGAAGGAATTACTTTTGTAACTGCTTTTGCAGCTCCAGTTGAAGCTGGAATAATGTTATTTATTGCAGAACGACCTAATCTGTAAGCTTTTCTTGAAGGCGCATCTACAGTAGATTGAGTTGCTGTAGCAGCATGAACAGTTGTCATTAAACCTTCTACTATTTCAAAATTATCATCAATAACTTTTGCTAATGGAGCTAAACAATTTGTTGTACAAGAAGCATTAGACACAATAGTATCTTTAGCAGTAATATCTTTATTATTTACACCCATTACAAACATAGGAGCATCAGCGGAAGGTGCTGAAATTGCTACTTTTTTAGCACCAGCAGTAATATGAGCTTGAGCTTTTTCTAAAGTTGTAAAAATACCTGTACAATCTAAAACTACATCTGTGTTTATAGCATCCCATTTTAAATCTTCTGGATTACGTTCGGCAGTTACTCTAATTTCATTACCGTTTACAACAAGGTTACCATTTTTCACTTCAATGGTACCATCAAATCTTCCATGAACGGAATCATATTTTAATAAATATGCCAAATGTTCTACATCTAACAAATCGTTAATTCCCACTACTTGAATATTTGGGCGGCTAACTGCAACTCTAAATGCAATTCTTCCAATTCTTCCAAATCCGTTAATTCCTATTTTTATTGTTGACATTTTATAAAATTTTATTTGTGTTATTAAATTGATGTTATTTCTGCTACTTTAAGTAGCTCTTTATTTATTTCGTGATGCATTTTAATTGCTTTATCTAAGCCTACCTTTGATACTTCATTATTAGTGATACCTACCATAACGCCAGATGTTTTATCTAACAAAGTTTCCACAGCTGCTACACCTAATCGGCTAGCTAAAACTCGGTCATAACAACTTGGTGACCCACCACGTTGCATATGCCCTAAAACAGAAACTCTAATATCATAATCTGGATAATTTTCTCCAATATAATCTGCTAATTCAAAAACATTTTTACCTATTTTATCTCCTTCAGATACTACAACTATACTTGAAGTTTTTCCTTTATCTCTTCCTTTTTTTAAAGAATCTACTAATTTCTCTAATCCTATATTTTCTTCTGGAATTAAAATTTCTTCTGCTCCAGCACCTATCCCAGTGTTTAATGCAATAAACCCAGCATCACGCCCCATAACTTCAATAAAAAACAATCTATTATGAGAACTTGCCGTATCTTTAATTTTATCAATTGCTTCAACAACGGTGTTTAATGCTGTATCATAACCTATGGTTTTGTCTGTACCATAAATATCATTATCAATAGTTCCTGGAATTCCAACTACTGGAAAATTAAATTCCTCAATAAATTTTAAGCCTCCTGTAAAAGTTCCATCTCCACCTATTATAATTAAGGCTCCAATGCCTTCTTTTTTAAGATTTTCGTATGCTTTTATTCTTCCATCTTCGGTTTTAAACTCTAACGACCTAGCCGATTTTAATATGGTTCCTCCTCTATTAATTACATTACTTACNTTACGAGCAGACATTAGTTCAAAATCGCCCTCAATTAAACCTTGATAACCTCTATAAACACCAACGCAATCAATACGGTAATAAGTACAGGCTCTAACTACTGCTCTAATTGCAGCATTCATACCCGGGGCATCACCTCCTGATGTTAAAACGGCTATTTTATTAATTGGTTGATTCATACGTTAATTTATGTTGTCAAAATTACAATATTGTCAAAATTTATCCTATAAAACCACGATAAATTCACTAAAACGATTTCGCTTATAAAAATAAAAGAAGGAATGCTAAAAACATCCCTTCTTTTATCAGTAAAATATTTATTATCAATGTATTAATAATACCTTTAGGGAACTAATATTTTATATTCCCAAGGTTTAAAAGTTAATTTTTGTTCCTTATTTATAACCATTTTTTCTTGAGTAATATAATTTAAAAATTCACCAGATAAATCTGTTGTAAATGTCACTTCTTTTTCAGATAAATTTGCAATAAAAATTAATTTATTATTATCTTTTTCGCGCTTAAAAATTAATACATCTTTATTGTTAGAAGAATTTACTTTAGTATATGTTGCTGGATTTTTCCCTCCGTTTAAAGCAATATTTGTATTTTTTAATTTTCCCAATTTTTCTAATAAAGGCCAAACTTTTCCTTTAACTTTTGATATGGTGTCTTTATCAAAAAATCGTAATCGTTTATTTATATCGTACTCTAAACCGCTATAAATCAATGGCATTCCAGGTGCACAATAGGATAATGCTATCATAGTTTCAGAAGCATTACCTAATCTTTCTTTTACGGTACCACTCCAAGAATTTTCATCATGGTTAGTTACAAAATTCATTAAAATATCCTCTTTTTGATACATTGTATCAATTTGAGACATTCTTTCATCCCAAGCTTTTACATTTTTTTTACCTTGAGCTATATCATTCATTATATGATAGGTATCCCAACCATAATCCATATCAAATCCATTTTTCATTAATTCAGGTTCCCAAGCTTCTGCCAACATAAAAATTGGTTTAATTTTAGTAAGTTGCATAGTTGCATCTTTCCAAAAATCATTTGGAACACTTCCGGCTACATCACACCTAAAACCATCTACATTAACATCTTTTACCCAATAAGACATGTCTTCTACCATTTCTTTTCGCATAGCTTTGTTATCGTAATTTAAATCTGCAACATCCGACCAATCTGTACCAGCAGGTTGAATAATGCTACCTTTATCATCTTGTGTATAATAATCTGGATGATTTTTAATCCATTCATGATCCCATCCTGTATGATTAGCAACCCAATCTAATATTACAAACATGCCATTTTCATGTGCTGTTTTAATTAGGGTTTTTACATCTCCTAAATTTCCAAATTCAGGATTAACTTTGGTATAATCCGTTATTGCATAGTAGCTACCCAAAGGCCCTTTACTTTTAGTATTTGATATTGGATAAATAGGCATTAACCAAATTATTTTAACGCCTAATTGTTTTAATTGAGGAATATCTTTTGTGAATTCTTCAAAGGTTCCTTCTGGCGAGTATTGACGAATATTTGCTTCGTAAATTACTGCGTTCTCTAAATCGGCATCCGTAATGGCTTTTTCTGTTGGCATAGTCTTACTCAAATTTGCCTTGTTTTGAGTTTGATTTTTACACGAAACGATACTAATTAATGCAATTAACGCTATTATTTTTTTCATGGTACTTAAATTATATTAGTTACTTAATTTGATTTTTATTTTTTTTGAATCTTGTTTATCCATAGTAATTAAAATGGATAAAATATTTTTTTCTTTATTCCATTTATAAGGATAACCTTTCACTTTTATAGGTTTCTTATCAATATTATGGATAATTAATTTGATTTGTTTTTTGGCAGCTTGATAATTCTCTCCTATTTTAGGCTCAATTTCAATAGTTAGTTTATTATTTTTAAATTCACTTTCAAAATTCAGAATTTCATATTTTCCTTTTTCAAATGCTTGTAAAGTTTCACCATCATCATTATACAACATTCCTTTACTTTTTTTAACTGTTTTATCTAAATAGAAATTTAAATTAAAAGATTTTAAGGTATATTTTGTGGTATTTTGAATAGTTTTTATAGATGGAATAAAAGCGCCTCCTCTAACATAAGTTGGAATATAATTTTTATGTAATATTATGTTTTTTGTTTGTCCTCCTTGTATTTTTTTATCCGTATAAAAATTAAACCAATTAGCATTGGCTGGAAAGTAAATTTTTTGGCTTGTAATTCTAGATTTTAAAACAGGACTTATTAAAAAACTATCTCCCCACAAATACGATTTATCATAAGAAAACAATTTATTTGAACTAGCATCTTCAAAAAATACTGGTCGCATTAATGGTGTTCCTTCTTTATGATTTTTAAATGCTAACGTGTAATTATATGGCAATAATTGATAACGCAATTCTATAGATTCCTTAGCTAGTTCTTTAGTTTTTGATTCTCTAAAAACAGGTTCTGACGGTACTTGTTCTTGTGCATGTGGTCTAAATATTGGTTGAAAAACACCATATTGTAACCAGCGTGTATATAACTCATCATCTAAATTTGCACCAGCAAAACCACCTAAATCGGAATGTGCAAAAGCTAAACCTTGCATTCCCATTTGTAAAGCAATTTCAGGTTGTGATTGTAAGCCTCCCCAAGTTCTATTAACATCGCCTGACCAAGGAATAAGTCCGTAATGTTGTGAACCTGCATACCCTGCTCGCATTAAAATAAATGGACGCTGGTTTGGAAAATCCTTTTTATAACCTTCATAAATTAATTTTGCCCAATTATGCCCATAAATATTATGCACATCATCGGCAGTTCCATTTACATGTAATAAATCAGACGGGTGAACTTCTGGTTCTCCTAAATCGCCCCACCAACCAACAACGCCATAATTGGTAACTAAATTTTTATAAATATTCCAAAACCATTTTTTTGCACTTGGTTTAAAAATATCTATAATTCCTGTATGCCCAAAATAAAAATCGAAAGTATAGGGTTTGCCTTCCTTTGTTTTCCCTAAAATATCAGCGTCAACCACTTCTTTCCATCTATTTGAAGTTGTTAAAATAAAGGGTTCTGTAACTAAAATGGTTTTAATTCCTTTTACTTTTAAATCCTTTATCATTTTTTTTGGATTTGGAAAAGAATCTCGGTAAAACGCTAAATTACCCATNGTTCCTTTTATATCCTTACCAAACCAATATAAATCTAAAATAACAGCATCTACTGGAATTTTTTCCTCTTCAAACTTTTTAATGGTTGTTACCACTTCTTTTTGAGAATGATAACCAAATCGACTAGAAAAATTACCCAAAGCCCAACGTGGAATTAATGGTTGTTTGCCTGTTAAGGTTGTGTATTCCCCTACTAAATTATCCCAATTATTACTGGCAATTACTTGATACGTTTTTCTTCCGTTTATGGTTTCATATTGTAGCGAATTGTCTTTTTTACTATCTAAATCTAAATAACCAATTGGAGCATTATCGAATAAAATCGCATATTTTTTTGAAGAAAATACCAATGGCATGGTATAATTCATTAGTTCAGAATGCGTTTCATAACCGTAATCAGCACGATTATACAATTGTAATTTATAACCTCTTCGGTTCATTCCTAAAGCTCGTTCGCCTGCGCCATATAAAACTTCTGTAGCATTTAAATTAAAATCGATTACTTCATATTTATCTGATTTTATATAACCTTTTCGCTCGGAAATTAAAAAGTGATTTTTGTAATAATATACAATTTGAAATGGTGTTTTAGTGATAACCGTTCTAATTCCTTTTGTGGAAATGGTAATATTTTGATTAGTTTCTACAACTTTAAACGGAATATTTTTAGGCTTCAAAACCACCGCTTCAGAATGCGGATTGTACGTTTCGTTTTTAGGTATAAACGAAGTTTCAATTATTTGATTAGAATATGGCTGAATTCTGTACCAACCATCATTAGTTTGTATTTTAACAAAGGATTTATTTGAAGACAAACTCACAAATTTCCTATTTATATTTTGAGAAAATATAGTTGAAAATATTCCTAAAAAAGTAATTAATAATAGGTTTTTAAGCTTCATAATTTATTTTAATAAAAATTCAACAAAAAATTAGAATTATATATTTAATTTAATTCTATAACTAAAGATGTTTTTCCTTTTACAGTTAAATCATTTTTAGTTATATCATAATTGGTATTGGTTAATATATCTGTTCCAGAAATGTGATTTTTTAAATTTTCGGCAAATCTGTTTAATGGTATGGTTTGCTCTTTTGGATTGTTATTAATAACCACCATCACCGATTTTTTATCATTATATCTAAAATAAACATACACGTTATTTTCTGGTATATAATGCGTTGTTTTGCCTTTTTGAATTACTTCCGAATTTTTACGCCAGTTTAATAATTTACTTGTAAAATTGAAATAATCTTGTTGCGTTTTGGTTCTTCCTGAATTTGTAAAGGCATCATTAGAATCACCATTCCAACCACCCGGAAAATCTCTACGGATATCACCGTCTCCATCATTTTTATTGCCTTGCATACCTATTTCGCCTCCATAATATAATTGAGGAATACCACGAACTGTAGCTATTAAAGTTAATGCTAATTTATATTTTTGAATATTACCTTTAAAAATTTCGTTTATTCGTTGCGTGTCATGATTTTCAGCAAACACTAATATATTATTACTATTAGAATACAAATAATCACTTGCAAAATTGTTATAAGCTTTAATCATACCATTGCTCCAAGTTGCATTTTCTTCATTAAACATAGACGAAATTGCATCGTGCAACGTAAAATCCATAACACTTGGTAAATAGGAATTATAACTTTTAATAGCTCCTATTTTACTATCTTTTTGCCAAAAGGAAATAGCTGCTTGATTGTGCATCCATACTTCACCTACAATATTAAAATTTGGATATTCATCGGTAATAGCTTTTGTCCATTTTGAAATCCCTTCTTTATCATTATATGAATACGTATCTACTCTAAGCCCATCTAAATCAGCATATTCAACCCACCAAATAGCATTTTGAATTAAATAATTTAATACTAGCGGATTACTTTGATTTAAATCTGGCATAGTTGTATCAAACCATCCATCCATGCATAATTTGGCATCCACTTTAGAAGCATTTGGATCGTACTGTGTTGTCATTCTATAATTAGAACGTTGGAAATTTGGAAATTGATGTATCCAATTTTTTGTTGGTAAATCTTTAATTATCCAATTGTCAATTCCCCAATGATTTGTAACATAATCCATTATTAACTTCAACCCTTTTTGATGTGCTTTTGTTGCTAAATCCTTATACAATTTATTGCTTCCATAACGAGGATCAATTTTATACGCATTAGTTATTGCATATCCGTGATAAGAATAGGTGGATTGGTTATCTTCTAACAATGGTGTTGGCCAAATAGTTGTTGCGCCCAACTCTTTTACATAATCTAAATGGTTTATAATTCCTTGAATATCACCTCCGTGCCTTCCTCCTTTTAAACTTCTATTTGCCTTTTCAATAGTTTCCTTTGAAGAATCATTACTTGTGTTTCCATTCGAAAATCTATCTGGCATTAACAAATAAACAACATCAGAACTATCAAATCCTTTTCTAAATTTAGAGTTTGATTTTCGTTGCTTTAATACATAATCTACAGTAAAATTATTTCGCTTTCCTTTTTTTGAAAAATTAATTTTAAAAGTACCTGCTTGTGCTTTTGAAATATCTAAATCTAGAAATAAATAATGATTGTTTTCTGTTTTTTTAACTCCTGTAACTATAATATTTTTATTATCAACGGAAGGTTGATAGCTTGCAATATTATCACCATAAATCATTAATTCTAATTGATTATGGTTCATATTTGCCCACCAAAATGGTGGTTCAATTTTTTTAATATTCTGAGCACTTAAATTGTATGCTAAAAATAGAACGGCTAATAGAAGTGTTTTTTTCATTTATACAGTTATTAGTTGTTTTGAAGGTAATTTTATCTTTTTATTACCAACTAAGATAGTAACATCATTTTCAGATTCATTAGAAAATTTACATTCCTTTTGACTTTTATAAATTTTAATAATGCTTCCTCTAAAATTGATAGTAAAAGCATAAGATCTCCATTCTTTTGGAATTTGAGGATTAAAAGAAGGTATTCCTTCATTAGTAACTCTCATACCTCCAAACCCTTGAACAATAGACATCCAAGTACCAGCCATACTAGTAATATGGCAACCTTCATCTACTTCGTGATTATAATCGTCTAAATCTAAACGTGATGTTCTAACATATTGCTCATAAGCTTTTGGCATTCTATCAATAGAAGCTGCTAAAATGGAATGCACACAAGGTGAAAGAGAAGATTCATGAACGGTTAATGGCTCATAAAAATCGAAATGTCTTTCCAATTCCTCTTTACTAAAATTATCTTCAAAAAAGAACATACCTTGTAAAACATCGGCTTGTTTTATATAACAAGAGCGCAAAATACGATCCCAAGACCATTTTTGATTTATTGGTCTATCTTCTTTTGGTAAATCAGCAACTGGTATTAGTTCTTTATCTAAAAAGCCATCTTGTTGTAGATATACTTGTTTTTCTTCATCAAAAGCAAAATACATATTTTTTGCTACTTGTAACCATTTTTCCGTTTCAGCTTCTGTTAAATTTGTTTTTTCAAGAATTCTATTGTAATCTTTTGAATAATTTTCTTTTACTTTTTGTAAAGATTCTACTGCGTATTCAATACACCATTTAGCTAAATAATTAGTGTAAAAGTTATTATTTACATTGTTTTCATATTCATTTGGACCAGTAACTCCTAAAATAACATATTTGTTTTTAGCTTCAGAAAAATTTGCTCTTTGATGCCAAAAACGAGCAACACCAATCATAACTTCCATTCCAAATTTAGGAATATATTCAAAATCATTGGTGTAATTTACATAATTATAAATACCATAAATCATGGCACCATTTCTATGAATTTCTTCAAAAGTTATTTCCCATTCGTTATGGCATTCTTCTCCGTTCATTGTTACCATTGGATATAAAGCCGCACCATTTTTAAAGCCTAATTTTGCTGCGTTTTCAATAGCTTTATCCAGCTGATTATATCTATATAGCAATAAATTCTTGGCAACACTAGCATCTTTTGTAGCCATATAAAACGGAATACAATATGCTTCTGTATCCCAATAAGTGCTACCTCCATATTTTTCGCCTGTAAATCCTTTTGGACCTATATTTAAACGAGAATCTGTTCCTAAGTAAGTTTGATTTAATTGAAAAATATTAAATCTTATGCCTTGTTGCGCTTTACTATCTCCTTCAATTCTAATATCTGCAGTTCTCCAAATATTTGCCCAAGCATTAATTTGTTCTTTTAATAAAGTATCAAAACCTAATGCGCTAGCTTCTTTAACATTTTTTAAACTGGCATTAATTAATTCCTCATTTTTATAATTTAATGAAGTTGCATAACTTCCATATTTTACCATGGTTGCAACATCTCCTTTATTCAATTTTAAAGTATAAGAATAGGTTAATTTTTTTTCTTCTATTTTAGTTTTTTGAGGATAATTTACCAATTGATTATTTAATAAAAAAGAAACCTGCATTGCAGTTGCAACCTGAAATTCTGTTTTTAAGGTTTTTGATAAAATACAGCCTTCGTTTGTTCCTTTTTCAACATTTAAAATGTTCCAAAAATACTCATCGTAATTAGAATCTTGATTAACAATACCTGCATCTAAATAAGGTTCAAATGTTATTTCTCCAGCAAAATTAATCGCTTTTACCGCATATTTTATTGCTCCTATTTCATTATGAGTAATGCTGATAAACCTTTTTGAAATCACCTCTATTTTTTCGCCTGTTTCCAAAACTGCTATAAAAGATCGGCTTAACCAACCTTCTTTCATATTTAGTTCTCGTTTAAAGTTTTGAACTTTACAAGTATTTAAATCAAGAGTTGTTTTATTGATTGTAATGTGAATTCCTATCCAATTTGGAGCATTTAACACTTTGGCAAAATACTCTGGATATCCATTTTTCCACCATCCTACTCTAGTTTTATCAGGATAATAAACTCCTCCAATATAACTACCTTGAAAAGAAGGACCAGAATAATCTTCTTCAAAATTTGCTCGTTGCCCTAAAGCACCATTACCAATACTAAATAAACTTTCAGAAGATTTAACATTATCTCTATTAAATCCTTCTTCAATTAAAGACCATTCATTTGGTATAATATAATTCTTATTCATTTTGTTTAATTAATTAAGCTTTTTAAAAACTCAGTGGTTAATTTTGAGGTATCTTCAAAAACATAATTTGCTTCTTTTAAT
>JGI24024J18818_10000015_pt1 | contig 43588 bp, 36 predicted proteins | sample Cruoilmetagenom2_FD_18818 | JGI IMG/M metagenome (IMG submission 18818) | reverse complement strand
GCGAAACGAAGTGAAGCGTGGCAATCTCATGATTAGAACTACAATGTAACAGATTACTTCAGTCTTTCCTCCTTCGTAATAACGAAAAAAAATTGCTTCACTTTAGTCTGTATTTTAAATACATTCTAAAATGAAGCAATAATTTAAATAATTTTCTTGTATTTATCTCAAGCTACAAGGTTTCTTTCAGCCATTTGTAAAACTCTCGTTCCCAAATTAAGCTGTTTTCATTATTTAACACCCAGTGATTTTCTTTAGGAAAATACAATAGTTTACTTTTAATTCCTTGTAATTGTGCTGTTTGAAAAGCAGCTAATCCTTGTCCAACAGGCACTCTATAATCTATACCTCCTTGAATAATCATAATTGGTGTATCCCAGTTTTGAACTTTTTCAGCAGGATTAAAGTCATGATATGATTTTTGAGTAACAGCATTATTTTTATCCCAATAAGCACCACCTAAATCCCAGTTTACAAAAAATAATTCTTCTGTAGTTCCGTACATACTTCTCCAATCAAAAATTCCATCGTGTGAAATAAATGTTTTAAATCGTCCTTCATGAATACCAGCTAAATAATAAATAGAATAACCACCATAACTAGCTCCAATTGCTCCTAATCTGGTAGTATCAACATAAGGTTCTTTGGAAATATCATCAATAGTACTTAAATAATCTTGCATATTTTGTCCGCCATAATCTTTACTAATTTGCTCATTCCATTTTACACCAAAACCAGGTAAACCTCTTCGGTTTGGAGCAATAACAACATAACCGTTTGCCGCCATTAACTGAAAATTCCATCGATAAGAATAAAACTGACTAACTTCAGCTTGTGGACCGCCTTGGCAATATAATAAGGTTGGATATTTTTTAGTTGCGTCAAAGTTTGGAGGGTAAATTACCCAAGCAAGTAATTCTTTGCCATCGGTAGTTTTCACCATTCTTTTTACCACTTTGCTCAACTTAATTTTATTATAAACAGCATCATTTGCGTGGGTTAATTGCACCATGCTACCATCTTTTAAATTAACGGTGTAAAGCTCTGTTGCATGGTTCATATCTCTTCGGCTAATAACCATAGTATTTTTATATTGCCCAACAATACTTCCTACATCAAATTGACCAATTGTAATTTGTTTTGGGTTTTCTATCTTTTTTGAAGAAGTTGGCACTTTTACTTCAAATAATTGAACGGTTCCTAAAACTGGAGCTACAAAATAAATTTTATTTCCTTTTTTATTCCATTTAAAACTACGTACTGTTCCGTCCCAATTTGCAGTTAAGTTTACTTTTTCATTCTCAATTTTAACAACAATATCATTTTTATCAGATTCATAGCCGTCACGTTTCATTTGTAACCAAGCTAATTGTCCTTTGGTTGAAAATGCCGGATTTGTATCATATCCTTTATTTTCTGAAGTTAAATTTGTAGTGGTTTTAGTTGCTAAATCATAATCATAAATATCCGAATTTGTACTAACTGCGTATGCTGTACCGCTTAATTTTTTGGTTACATATAAAATATGTTGGCTATCTGAACTCCAAACATAATCTTCTGAACCTCCAAATGGTTTTTGAGGGCAATCAAAAGGCTCTTCTTTCATTATATCAATCGGTTTGCTATTCTCTTTAGTAGAAGCGTACATAACGTGGCTAAACGCTCCATCTTCCCAAGTATCCCAATGACGATAGTTTAAAGATTTAATAATTTTTACATTAGATTCTTTTAGGTTTGGATAATAATCTTGTCCTGTAATTTTTTCCAACTTTACATCTGAAGTAGATATTTTGTAATTTCCATTAGGTGAAATTGCTTTGTTAGCAACTAAAGATTTATAATCCGTTATCTCTAGTGCTTTACCACCGTTAATAGGAATTTGATAAAACGTTTTAGCGGTTTTATTAGCTTCAATATTATATTTTGAAACTCGATAAACTACATTATTACCATCTTTTGTTAATCCAATTCCTGAAACCCTGTTCAATTGAATTAGCTTTTCAGGCGTCATTACATCTTGAGCAATGGTACTCAAAAACATAAATGAACATAAAATACTCACTATTATTTTTTGCATAATTTTATTTATTTAGGTTGAAATATTTGCTAGGCAAATTTATTATTTTAATTCTAAAGTATCTCTTAAAATTTTCAAAAACAAATGCGAGATTTGTTACCAAGATTAGCTAGAAAAATATCCAGAAAAAGTAACTTTAACATAATTTAAGTTAATAAAACAGTTAATTAAAATATTATATTTTTTAATTTTCACAGCTTTAAACTATTCAATATCATACATTTATATAAAGTATTCCGTTGAAGATTTAATAATTTTTATTAAAATAAATATCGATTCTCGGTTAAACATTTGTTAATCAGCTTTAAATTAAAAGAAACCAACCGTTTTCATAATACATTTGATATATCAAAATAAATTATAAATTAAAACCTACTATTATGAAAAAAATGATTTTACTGGCTTTAGCCTTAGTGATTAGTTCAGCAAGTTTATTTGCAGCAAGTGGTAATAATCCAGTTGAAGCAAATAAAGAAATTAGAAACCAAATTGTAGATTTGTTGAAATCTCCGCAGTTTACGGTTGAAAAGGATATTAATGTAACTTTAACCTTTACTTTTAGTTCTTCAGGAGAAATTGTTGTTTTAGATATTGATTCTGGACATCGTGATTTATTAAACTATGTTCGTGAACATTTAAATTATAAAAAACTTAATGTACCTGGAGATCACAACCAAATTTATATTATGCCGTTAAAAATTAAAACAGGATGATATTTAAAACCTAAAAAAAGCTATATAAAAAGAAAATAAAATTAGTTCTGTCAAACTGAGCCCGTCGAAGTTATTGTTAATTAAACACTAATTAAAATATTTCAATAGGCTCAATATGACTTAAATTTTTACTTTTTAAACATCTTTTTTTAGTTCTTTTTTAAATAAACATATACCGGAAAATGATCGCTAAAACCACCTTGGTAACGTTTTCCTACAAAAGTTCTAAACGGAGTTCCTCTGTATTTACCTTTCCATTCTTGCAAAAAGTATTTATCAAAAACTTCTGCATATTTAAACGAATGTTTTGTTGGCTCAGCATCAAAAAAGTTTTTCGATAAAATTATTTGATCAAACAAATGCCATTTTCCATGATGTCTTAAAGTACCTTTTCCTTTATCTAGAATACTTTCCATTGGGTTATAAAAACTATTATTTACCAAATGCTCTTTTACACTTGTATTGGTTGGGTCATCATTAAAATCACCCATAATAATAATTTTAGCTTCTGAATTTTCTGAGCTTATTTTATTAACAATAGTAGTTGCTAATTCTGCTGCTTTTATTCGTTTGCTTTCTCCTTTATCTTCTCCACTTCTTCTTGAAGACCAATGGTTAACCACTACATGTATTCTTTCTCCGTTTAAATTTCCGGTTACCAATAAAATATCTCGGGTATAATCTCTATTTCCATATTCATCTTCTAAATATAATGGAAAGGTTTCAGAACTTATTAATTCAAAAAGTTCTTTTTTGTACAATAATGCAACATCAATTCCTCTTTCATCGGGTGATTCGTAATGCACAAAATCATAATGTTCATTTTTCAATTCTTTTGAATTTATTAAATCTGTTAAAACACTGTCATTTTCAACTTCAACTACTCCAACAAGCGCAGGAGAAAAAAAAGACTTTTCTGTTCCTAACTGAGTAATTACACTTCCAAGTTTTTGAATCTTTTTTTTATATCGTTTAGTATTCCAATGTTTTTTTCCTTTTGGGGTAAAATCGTCATCCAAGGTTTTTGGATCATCTGTTGTATCAAATAAATTTTCTAAGTTGTAAAAAGCTACGGTAAAAGCATCTTTATTTTTACCATTTAATTTAAAATATGAAAACATGTATTTCTATTTTTACTAAATTGTTGGGAACAAAAATACATATTTATAGGTTAAAAAAATGAATATGATAATAACCACTTTTTTTAATAAAAAATTGTATTTTTAACCTAAATTTAATAAAACCTAAACCAATACGAATTAATGCCTCATAGAACTAAATGGATATGTTTATTAATTTTATTATCCTTTAATTTAGCACATACACAAACTTTTAAAGACAGCCTATTATTTAAGTTAAATGTAGCAAAGCAAGATACGGCTAAAGTTCAGCTATTGATAGATGCTGGTGATAAGTTTTTCTATACCCACATTGACACTGCCTATACGTATTATAAACAAGCTTTAAAATTGTCAGAACAAACACAAAGTAAAAAATTTAAAGCGTTAAGTTTACTTAATATTGGTTATTATTTTGAAGAAAAAAAGCAACACAGAAAATCGTTAGAATATTATTTAAAATCTATATCTATATATAAATCCATAAATAACGAACAAGGTGTAGCAAATTGTTATAATTATATTGGTTATAGTTTTGCTTATTTAAATTCTTTAGAAAATTCTATAAAATATTATTCTAAGGCTTTAAATATTTATAAAAAATTAGGGGATAGTTTAGGTATAGCAGATATTTACATTGCTTTTGGTAATATTCATTATGATCAAAAAAATTATAAAAAAGCAGAAAATTATTACATAAAATCTTTAGATATATATACCGCCTTAAAGGATAAACCAGGTTTATTAGCTTCTTATATTAATGTTGGTAATACTAAGGCAGATATGGGAAAGTTGGAAGAAGGATTATTGTATTATTCAAAATCTATAAAATTATGTGAAGAATTAAACGATAAAGAAGGGCTTGCCATTAATTATGTTAATATTGGAGAAACATTAACCGATAAAAAAGAGTATAAAAAAGCAAAAGAGTCTTTAGATAAATCTCTTGAAATAACCAACAAAATTAATTACACTTCCTTATTGCCTTTAATTTATGCAGATTATGCAAAAAATGATTTAAAATTAAAAAAATATAAAAAGGCAATTATAAATGCTGAAAAAAGTCTTGAATTTTCGAAAAATGTAGATTGGGTAGATAAAGAATACGATGCGCATGCTTATTTAAGCGAATCTTATGTTGCAACAGGAAATTATAAAAAAGCCTATGAAAATCAAAAACTTTACACTTCATTTACCGATAGTATATTTAATTTAAAAAAAATTGAACAAGTATCAAAATTAGACGTACTAACTAAGCTCGAAGACCAAGAAAAAAAGATTGAACTGTTAACTGAAAATGATAGGATAAAAAAGGCTGAACTAAAAAATAAAACAACTATAAATAAAGTTTTAGGGGGTTCTATTGTGCTTTTTTTAATATTAATATCCCTTCTTTTTGAACAACGGAAAAGGAGAAAAAAAGCGTTTAATTTATTAGCTGTTGAAAAAAAGCACGCAGAAGAAAGTGATAGATTAAAATCAGCCTTTTTAGCAAATATGAGTCATGAAATTAGAACCCCAATGAACTCTATTATTGGTTTTTCAGATTTTTTGAAAGATCCAGAGTTAGAAGTGGAAAAAAGAAATAAGTTTGTAGAGGTTATCCTTAAGTCTGGAGAGCGATTAATGAATATTGTAAATGACATTATAGATATTTCTAAAATAGAAGCAAATCAATTAAAAATTGAGGTACAAGAGGTGAATATTACAAGTACTTTAAATGAAATTATTGAAATTCAAAAGGAAACAAATCATCAATTTGAAATAAAAAATGTAGATTTNAAACTAAATGCTAATTTAAAAGATATCTTTATAAAAACAGATGAAAATAGATTCATTCAAATAATAAATAATTTAATAAACAATGCTATAAAATTTACGGATAAAGGATACGTAGAATTAGGCTATAGTTTAAAACAACATGCTAATAAAGAATATGTAGAATTCTACGTAAAAGATACGGGAAGTGGTATTGGTAAAAATAAATTTAATCTAATATTTGATAGGTTTTCACAAGCTGGAGATAAAGATTTTAAAACAGGAAATGGCTTAGGTCTTAGTATTTGCAAAGGAATAATAGAATTATTAAAAGGAAAAATTTGGGTGGATTCTGAAATTGGTGTTGGAACAACCTTTTATTTTACACTACCTTATTAAAATAAAAATTCTTTCGTTTTTTAAAATAAACTTATTCGTAAATTTGCCAAATGATAGATCCAATAAAAGTAAACTCTGAAGAAGCGGTTTTAATAGGTATTATTACTCAAAATCAAAATGAAGAACACGCAAAAGAATATTTAGATGAGCTAGAGTTTTTAACACTTACCGCTGGTGGTGTGGCCGTAAAACGATTTACTCAAAAATTAGAATATCCAAATCCTAAAACTTTTATTGGTGCAGGAAAACTAGAGGAAGTTAAAGATTTTATGGAAACTCATCATATTGAAACTGCCATTTTTGATGATGAACTTTCCGCCGGGCAATTACGAAATATAGAAAAAGTACTTAATTGTAAAGTATTAGACAGAACTAATTTAATTTTAGATATTTTTGCTCGCAGAGCCCAAACTAGCTATGCTCGTACACAAGTTGAATTGGCTCAATGTCAATATTTATTACCTAGATTAACCCGCCTTTGGACTCACCTTGAGCGCCAAAAAGGTGGAATTGGTTTACGTGGACCTGGAGAAACTGAAATTGAAACTGACCGAAGAATAATTAGAGAAAAAATTACGTTGCTTAAAAAGAAATTGAAAATTATTGATAAGCAAATGGCTGTGCAACGTAAAAACCGAGGTAAAATGGTTAGAGTTGCATTAGTTGGTTATACCAATGTTGGAAAATCAACTTTAATGAATGTGGTAAGTAAAAGTGATGTTTTTGCGGAAAACAAATTATTTGCAACTTTAGATACTACCGTTAGAAAAGTAGTTATAAAAAACATTCCTTTTTTGTTAACCGACACGGTTGGATTTATTAGAAAATTACCTACCCAATTAGTAGAATCCTTTAAATCTACTTTAGATGAAGTTAGAGAAGCAGATTTGTTACTTCATATTGTAGATATTTCACATCCAAATTTTGAAGATCATATTGCTTCTGTAAATAAAATTTTAGACGAAATTAAAAGTGCCGATAAACCAACCATTATGGTTTTTAATAAAATTGATGCTTATCAACATAAAACTATTGATGAAGATGATTTAGTTACCGAAAAAACAAAAGAGTACAATACACTAGCAGATTGGGAGAAAACCTGGATGAATAAATTAGAAAATAATTGTTTATTTATTTCTGCTATAAACAAAGAAAATATAGATGGTTTTAGAAAAAAAGTTTTTAATGAAGTTAAAAAAATCCATATAACTCGTTTTCCTTATAACGATTTTTTATATGAAGAATACGAAGAGGAAAAATAATTATTATTTTTTATCTTTATTTTCATCTCCAATTAAACCTAGTTTTTTAGCACGAGATTCCCAGCTTTTACGGGCTAAATGCTGCAGGTCGGCAACACTATCGCTTTCATCCATAATTTCTAATCCGAGTAAGGTTTCAATTACATCTTCCATAGTAACTAAGCCACTTATTGAACCATATTCGTCCACCACAAGTGCAATATGTTCTTTTTTAGCAACAAATTTTTCAAATAATTCAGGTATAGGTGTTTGTCGGTTGGTAACTAAAATTTCTCTTTTTATACTTACTAATTTATTATTGCCATTTCCATTAATAATTTCTTCCATAACAACATCTTTTAGAATATAGCCAGTAATATTATCGGTATTATTCTTATAAATTGGAATTCTAGAAAAACGCAACTTTGGATTTATATCAAAAAAAGATTGAATGGTATTATCTTCAGAAGAAGTTACCACAACTGTTCTAGGAGTCATTATATCTTTTGCTAAAACCTCTTTAAATGTGAGTAGATTTTTAATAATAGTGCTTTCGCTGGCTTCAAAAACACCTTCTTCTTCAGCCATATTAGTCATAGCATGAAAATCCTCTCTGCTTAAAATGGAACCGTGAATATTTTTACCTCCTATAAGTTTTGTTGCTAATTGAAGTAACCATAAAACGCCTGTCCATTTTAAAGGAAACATTAAAAATATAAGAGATTTAGAAGTAAAATTTGCCAATTGTTTCCAATAAGTTGCCCCAATTGTTTTAGGAATTATTTCAGAAACCACTAATATAAGTAAAGTCATAATAGCCGATACTATTCCTACCATATTTACTCCTAGTATATTTATCTTATAATCTAATGTTTCTGCCTGAACTCCAACTAATATTGCTCCAACCGTATGGGCAATAGTATTTAAGGTTAAAATTGCAATTAAAGGCTTGTCAACATCAGCTTTTAGTTTTTCAAGCGTTTGAGCAAACTTTTTCCCTTCTTGTTTTTTTATAGTAATAAAGGTTGGTGTAACACTTAATAAAACAGCTTCTAAAATTGAACAGGCAAACGATAAAAATATGGAAAGTGATGCGTAAAATATTAATAATGACATTTTAAAGAAGGTTTTAGGCTAAAATAACTAATTTATACAGGAAAAAAAAAGATGCTTTTAAAAGCATCTTTTTTTTAAAATATTTTTTTAGACTAAAATCCGTAATTTATACCTAAACCTAACACTTCTCTAACTTGAAATCCTTGAAAAGCATTGTCATCATAAACGGTTTGAAAAGTGAAATTAGTTGATAAATATTTATTAATACTCATAACAATATTCATAGTATAATCTATATCCACATTTTGAGGGTCTTCTAAATAGTTGCTATATAAATTTAAAATGTTTTCCATAGTAACATTTTCCATTAAAGTTAATTTAGCATATCCAGAAGCATTAAATCCAAATTCAGCTCTAGTACTTTTTCCTTGGTCAACTCCAAAATAAGCATTGTTAGGTAACGTAAAATTTTTATCTACAATTACTAATTTAACAGTTGCTGGAGCAATATTAAATTTTAAGTTATCGCTTTTTTTCCATAAAATTCCAGGTCCAAAGGATAAGTTTGCTGGAGATAAAAAGTTAGTGTATTCTGCTCTAGTTTCAGCACCATTGCCATCTGTTCCATAAACGTAACCTTTAGAAAATTGAGTTTTGAAATTTAAAAATGCAGAGTAATACCACAACCCTTTGGCTTTTTTACCTACTAAAGAATTAAATTCAAAGCGGTCATCGGTTTTCTTTTCAAAAGAACTGTTTTTACTTTTAGTTAAACCGTAAGATGCAATAATTTTGTTATCCCAAGTTAAATTTCCTTTAAGATAATTAAAATCGTAATTGATGCCTAAATTACCGGCAATATTGTTTTCGCCACCAGTAACCCAATCAGAAAATGCAGATTGATTAAATAAAAAGGTAATATTTCCTTTTTTAGTCCAACCTTCTTTAGGACCTTCTTTTTTGTCTTGTGCAAATGTAAAAGCACTAGTTAATATAAGTGCTATTAAAATTAATTTTTTCATTTTTTTAAATTTAAAGGTTTATAAAGTATTAGACCAATTAATAATTAATAAGTCACATTTTTATTTTACTTTTTTATAAAGAGGTACAGATGAGCAAGCTTCACCAAACATAATGGATTTTGCTATTGGTTGCAATTTTTCGATTAGTTGAATATATGCCGTTTCAGGAATTGGTTTATTGGCACAGCCTTTAATAATAACAGGCTTATTTTTATACTCTTCTATATTAAAATTTGTAATAATTTCTTGAAAAATAGCATTTTCAAGTCCCAATAAACTTCCTACAATTGTTTTTTTTGCAAAAGGCAATAAATAAGTTGCAATTAACATATAAGCCCAAGATGGAATAATTGCTTCAGAAGAACAATAAAGTGCTATATATTTATTTTTATAAGCACTCCAATTATAATTTTTTAACGAAGTTCTAAATTCTTTTTCTTTTAAAATAAAGCCCTTAAAAAGCCAAGGTTTAATATCTATACTAATTCGTTCGCCTAAAGGATAAAATTCTTCAAGATCAATGGTTTTTAAACTGCTATTAGCAACTCTATTTATAATTTCATCAGGCATTTAAAAAAGCATTTTAAAGAAATCCTAATTCTAATTTGGCTTCTTCACTCATCATATCTTGAGTCCATGTAGGATCAAAAGTAATTTCAACTTCACAATTTTTTACTTCTTCAATTACTTTTACTTTTTCTTCTACCTCAACAGGCAAAGTTTCAGCTACTGGGCAATTAGGTGAAGTTAAGGTCATTAATATTTTAACGTCATTATTTTCACTTACCATAACATCATAAATTAATCCTAATTCAAAAATATCTACAGGTATTTCAGGGTCGTAAATAGATTTTAAAACCTCTACTATTTTTTCACCTAAATCTTGAACACGTTCGCTATTCATTTCAAAAATCTTTCTTTATATTCATTCTAAATAAGTGCAAATATACAATTATTAGCCTAATTTTGATTGAAATGCTAAAGCATATAATTTTATTTGTTTTATCATAGAAACTAACCCATTTGCGCGTGTTGGAGAAAGATGTTCTTTTAATCCAATTTCATCAATAAAGTCGGTGTCAGATTCTAAAATTTCCTTGGGAGTATGATTGCTGAAAACACGTAAAAGTAGCCCAACAATTCCTTTAGTTAAAATAGCATCACTATCGGCAGTAAAAATTAATTTGCCTTCTTTAATTTCAGAGTGTAACCAAACTTTTGACTGGCAACCAGTTATTAAATTTTCCTCTTTTTTTTGAGATTCGTCTATTAACGGGGTAGTTTTACCTATCTCAATAATATATTCGTAGCGTTCCATCCAATCTTCAAACATAGAAAACTCCTCAATAATTTCTTCTTGTATTTCTTTGATAATCATTTTTTAAACTTATTTTTGCAAAAATAATCACATCAACCTTTAAAAAAAAATATATGATGGTATATATATATTTTAAAGGCGAATTTAAATTAAATTATGGGTAAACTATTAATTGTAGGAACGGTTGCATTTGATGCTATTGAAACACCGTTTGGTAAAACAGATAAAATTTTAGGAGGTGCCGCAACTTATATTTCTCTTTCAGCATCTAAATTTGGAGCAGAATCAGGAATTGTATCTGTTGTTGGTGGCGATTTTCCGAAAGAATACTTAACTAAACTAAACAATAAAAATATTGATACAGAAGGTATTGAAATTGTTGAAAACGGAAAAACTTTTTTTTGGAGTGGTAGATATCATAACGATTTAAATGTAAGGGACACTTTGGTAACCGATTTAAATGTATTAGCAGATTTTAACCCAGTTGTACCTGAAAATTTTAAAGACACCGATTTTTTAATGTTGGGTAATTTACACCCAACGGTTCAAATGGAAGTGATAAAACAAATTCCTGTTAGACCAAAATTAGTAGTATTAGATACCATGAATTTTTGGATGGATAATACTTTAGATGAATTAATGGAAGTAATTGCTAAAATTGATGTAATTACTATAAACGATGAAGAAGCAAGGCAACTATCTGGAGAATATTCGTTAGTTAAAGCTGCCCAAAAAATTCATAAAATGGGACCAAAATTTGTAGTGATTAAAAAAGGAGAACATGGAGCCTTATTATTTAATAATGGCGATGTGTTTTTTGCTCCAGCATTACCACTAAAAGAGGTTTTTGATCCTACAGGAGCAGGAGATACTTTTGCAGGAGGATTTATTGGACATTTATCACAAACTGGAGACATTTCATTTGAAAATATGAAACGTGCGGTTATTTCTGGTTCAAATTTAGCTTCCTTTTGTGTAGAGAAATTTGGAACAGAGCGAATGGAAAACTTAACTCACGATGAAATTCAGAAGCGATTATTACAATTTAAATTGTTAACCCAATTTGATATAGAATTAAGTTAAAAAAATAAATTCCGCCTGTGTGCGGAATTTTTTATATAATTTTATTACTAATTATTTAAGTATGAGCGACGCAATTAAACATGAATGTGGTATAGCAATGGTTCGGTTATTAAAACCATTACAGTTTTACAAAGACAAATACGGTTCAGCATTTTACGGACTTAATAAAATGTACCTGCTAATGGAAAAACAACATAATCGTGGTCAAGACGGAGCCGGTTTAGCAAGTATTAAATTTAACGTGCAACCTGGAACTCGTTATATAAGCAGAGTTAGATCTAATGCAAATCAGCCTATTCAAGATGTTTTTGCACAAATTAATAACCGATTAAATAATTTAAATACTGCTTTTCCTGATAAAAAAGAGGATGTACAATGGCAATTAGAAAATGCACCATACTTAGGTAATTTATATTTAGGGCACGTGCGTTATGGAACTTTTGGTAAAAATAGTATTGAAAGCGTTCATCCGTTTTTACGCCAAAGTAATTGGATGCATAAAAGTTTAATTGTAGCAGGAAATTTTAATATGACCAATTCAAAACGGTTATTTAATGATTTGGTTGAAATAGGTCAGCACCCAAAAGAAATGACCGACACGGTTACTGTAATGGAAAAAATGGGCCATTTTATTGATGATGAAACAGCAAATTTATATCAAGAATTAAAAAAAGAAGGCTACTCTAAAAAAGAAGCATCTCCAATAATTGAAGAAAAACTAAATTTAAAAAAAATACTTAAAAAATCTGCTAAAAACTGGGATGGAGGTTATGCAATGGCTGGCTTATTAGGCCATGGTGATGCGTTTGTTTTAAGAGATCCAGCAGGTATTAGGCCAGCATTTTATTATGCAGATGATGAAGTAGTTGTTGTTGCCTCTGAACGTCCAGTTATACAAACTGTTTTTAATGTTCCTATAAATAATATTAAAGAAATAAAGCCAGGAAATGCCTTAATTATTAAGCGTAGCGGAAAAGTTACTGCTAATAAAATAAAAGAAACGTTACCTAAAAAAGCTTGTTCGTTTGAGCGTATTTACTTTTCTAGAGGAAGTGATGCGGATATTTATCAAGAACGAAAAAATTTAGGGAAATTAGTTTTCCCACAAATTCTTGAAAAAATTGATAATGATATTAAAAACACCGTTTTTTCTTACATACCAAATACCGCAGAAACTTCGTATTATGGAATGCGTGAAGCCGCAGTTGATTTTTTAAATGAACAAAAAACAGATATTATTTTAAATGGTAAACGAAGTTTATCTTCTGAAAAAGTTACGGAAATTTTAGCTGAAAGACCTCGATTTGAAAAGTTAGCTATAAAAGACGCTAAATTAAGAACTTTTATTGCAGATGACAGCAGTAGAGATGATTTAGTTGGGCATGTTTATGATGTTACTTATGGCATTGTTAAACCTACGGATAATTTGGTAATAATTGACGATAGTATTGTTAGAGGAACTACTTTAAAGAAAAGTATTATTAAAATTTTAGACAGATTACATCCCAAAAAAATAGTAGTAGTTTCTTCAGCTCCACAAATTCGATATCCAGATTGTTATGGTATTGACATGGCTAAATTAGGCGATTTCATTGCTTTTAGAGCAGCTATAGAATTGTTAAACCAAACCAATCAAAACCATATTCTAGACGAAGTTTATAAGGACTGCAAGCAGCAACAATTGCTAGAAGATGTTGCTATAAAAAATGCTGTGGTTAAAATTTATGAGCCTTTTAGTAATGAACAAATTTCAGATAAAATTGCTGAAATGCTTAAAACTTCTAAAATTAATGCTGAAGTTGAAATTGTTTATCAAACAGTAGAAAACTTACATAAAGCTATTCCTAATCATTTAGGAGACTGGTATTTTACAGGCGATTATCCAACACCTGGAGGTAATAGAGTGGTAAATGATGCTTTTATTAATTTTTACGAAGGAAGTAATAAAAGAGCATATTAAATTTAAATTTCTTTAAATTAGAACTTAAAAAAACCCGCTAATAGCGGGTTTTTATTTGATTTTATTTAGTAGTAAGTATAAATTCTTATTTATTTTCAGCGTAAAGTTTTTCAACATAATTCCAATTAATTACGTTAAAAAAGGCATCAATATATTCAGGTCTTCTATTTTGATATTTTAAATAGTAAGCGTGTTCCCAAACATCTAAGGTTAAAATTGGAAATCCACCACAACTTACACCAGGTGTCATTGGATTATCTTGGTTTGGTGTTGAGCAAACTTCAACTTTTCCTCCTTTATGAACACAAAGCCAAGCCCAACCAGAACCAAATCTAGTAGCAGCAGCTTTTGCAAAAGCATCTTTAAAAGCGTCTACAGAACCAAATTCAGCAATAATAGCATCTTTTAATTCTCCAGATAAATATCCTTTTCCTTCAGGGTTCATTACATTCCAGAATAAATGATGGTTATAATAACCTCCACCATTATTTCTAACCGCAGTATTTGATGGATCTAAATTTGTTAGTATATCTTCAATAGATTTAGAATCTAAATCTGTTCCAGCAATTGCTTTATTTAAATTATTTGTGTAGCCTACGTGGTGTTTTGTGCTATGAATTTCCATAGTTCTAGCATCAATATATGGTTCTAATGCATCAAAAGCATAAGGTAATTTTGGTAGTTCAAAAGCCATAATAATATTTTTTAGTTTAAATTAATATTTCAAAGATAATGAAGGTAACGAATGAAAACCATTGTTAAAAATCGAATGTTTTTATAGTTGTATTGGTAAATTTTATTGCTTTACAACTTCTTCCTCTTCATTGTACTTTGCATCGTTAGGGTATTTTGCCATAAATTCTTCTGCTTTTAAGACCATATTAGTGCTTCCGCAAAAAAACGGAACTCGTTGGTGCAATTCAGTAGGTTTTATATCTAGAATTCTCTGATAACCATCACTAGCTTTTCCGTTTGCTTGTTCTGCTAAAAACGCCATTGGGTTACATTCGTATAATAATCGTAATTTACCTTTAGGACTTTTAGTACTTGTTGGATATAAATAAATACCTCCTTTAATCATATTTCTATGAAAATCGGATACTAATGAGCCAATATAGCGAGAAGTTAAAGGTCTATCTTCTTTTTCTTCTTGGCAATATTTTAAATAATCTTTAACGCCTTGTGGAAAATGCACGTAATTTCCTTCATTTATAGAATAAATTTTTCCGTTTTTAGGATATTGCATATTGGGATGAGATAAATAAAAAGAACCAATTGCAGGGTTTAAGGTAAAACCATTAACGCCATTTCCTGAGGTTAAAACTAGCATGGTTGACGTTCCATAAACAACATAACCTGCTGCAACTTGTTGGTTTCCTCTTTGTAAAAAATCCATTTCAGCTACTGGAGTTCCAATAGGAGTAACTCTTCTATAAATAGAAAAAATTGTACCAACAGAAACGTTAACATCTATATTTGATGAACCATCTAAAGGATCCATTAAAACCACATATTTATTTTCGTTGGTTTCATGTTTGCCTTTAATAGTAACATATTCATCTTCTTCTTCACTAGCAATTCCACACACAATTTCACGATTAATCAAAGTCTCCATAAAAACATTATTAGCATAAACATCTAATTTTTGTTGATGTTCGCCTTGAATGTTGGTGTCGCCAGCATCGCCTAAAATATCTACTAAGCCAGCTTTATTAACTTTATAATTAACCACTTTTGCAGCTAATTTTATAGAACTAATTAAACGTGTAAATTCACCGGTAGTTGATTTATAATGTTTTTGATTTTCAATAATAAATTCACCTAATGTAATTCGACTATTTTTCATAGAGAGTATTGTTAGTTTGTACAAATATCGATAAAATAAATTTTAAAAACAGACTCGTCTAAAAGTCTTTTTTGGTTAAAGATTTTTTATTTTAGCACTTAAGGTACGAAAATTAATGAAAAATGAGTTTTATAATTAGAAAAGGTAAAAAAAAGGATATGCCATCCGTTTTAAAATTAATTAAAGAATTAGCTACTTTTGAAAAAGAACCGAATGCTGTAGAAGTTTTGTTAGAAGATTTAGAAAAAGATGGTTTTTGTAATAAACCGTTATTTAAAACGTATGTGGCAGAAATAAATAATAAAATTGTAGGAATGGCATTGTTTTATCCAAGATATTCAACTTGGAAAGGCGTAACAATTCATTTAGAAGATTTAATTGTATCTAAAGAAATGAGAGGCTTAAATATTGGATCTGCACTTTATAAAAAAGTATTGAGGTACGCTCTTAAAAAAAATGTCCGACGTGTAGAATGGGTGGTTTTAGATTGGAATAAACCAGCTATTGATTTTTATGAAAAATCTGGAGCAACGGTTTTAAGAGATTGGGATACCGCACAAATAACAAAAGAACAAATAGCAAACTATTTAAAATAAATAATGAGAGTATTTAAGTTTGGAGGCGCTTCTGTAAAAGATGCTGAAAGTGTAAAAAACGTTGCAAAAGTATTAAAACATGAAGGTTTTAAAAATACGATAGTAATTATTTCTGCAATGGGAAAAATGACCAATGCCTTTGAAAAAATTGTAAACACTTATTTTAAAAATTCATCTGAAGTTACGCAAAACATCCAAAATATTAGAGATTTTCATCTTGAATTATTAGATCATTTATTTGAAAACAAATCGCATTATATTTTTACAGAAATTGAAATTTTATTTGGGCAATTAGGTGCTTTTTTAATTGAAAATAAATCTAAAAATTATAATTTAATTTACGATCAAATTGTTGGTTTTGGTGAGCTTTTATCTACTAAAATTGTAAGCGCCTATTTAAACGAAAATAACGTTACAAATACTTGGATTGATGTTAGAAATTATATAAAAACCGATACTTTTTACAGAAACGCAAAAGTAGATTGGAATAAAACAGAACAAAATATTAAGAAATTAAATTCTGAAAATTTATTTATAACTCAAGGATTTTTAGCGTCTAATAAGGAGGGTAAAACTACTACTTTAGGAAGGGAAGGATCTGATTTTTCAGCAGCTATATTTGCCTTTTGTTTAAATGCTAAAAGTGTTACTATTTGGAAAGACGTTTCAGGAGTTTTAAATGCCGATCCTCGCTATTTTGAAATCACCAAATTATTAAACCATATTTCGTATAATGAAGCTATTGAAATGGCATTTTATGGAGCATCTGTAATTCATCCAAAAACCTTAAAGCCACTTGAAAACAAAAGTATTCCTTTGTATGTTAGATCATTTTACGAGCTAGAAAACAAAGGAACAAAAGTTTCTAAAGGAGTTGATTTAGAACCTGAAATAGCTTGTTATATTGTAAAGAAAAATCAAATTTTGATTGCTATATCGGCAAAAGATTTTTCGTTTATGGTAGAAGAAAATTTAAGTGATATTTTTAAAAAACTGCATGAGTTTAAATTGAAGGTTAATCTAATTCAAAATTCAGCTTTAAGTTTTTCAGTAGGTGTGGAGGATAATTATAATACGTTTGAAAAATTTTTAATAGAATTAAAGTTAAAATATAAAGTTAATTATACTAAAAATGTAGTGTTATATACCATAAGACATAGCAATAAAAAAGCTATTGCTTTAATAGAAAAAAAAGGAAACATCCTATTAAAACAGGCAACAAAAGGAACCATTCAATTTATTATGAAATAAATTTATGTACTTTTGTATTTCCGGTTAATTTTTAATAAATGAGTTTAATAACAGCTAAAGAAGTTGCCAAAGCAACAAGCCTTGATAAGTATGGATTTTTAGGTACCTTTTGGGGGTGGCTTTTATTAAAAATACTCAAAATTTCTACTATTAATAAAATTTACAATAAGCATAAACATTTAAAAGGAAGTGAATTTTTTGATGCCTTATTAAACGATTTACAAATTAAATTTGAAATTCCAGAAGAAGATTTAAAACGGATTCCTAAAACAGGTGCTTTTATTACAGTATCCAATCATCCTTTAGGAGGTATTGATGGTATTTTATTGTTAAAATTACTTTGTGAAAAAAGACCCGATTATAAGATAATCGCCAATTTTTTATTGCATAAAATTGAACCTATAAAACCTTTTGTATTACCTGTTAATCCGTTTGAAAATCATAAAGATAGTAAATCGAGTTTATCAGGATTAAAAAGTGCTTTTGTTCACTTAAATAATGGGTTTCCTTTAGGTATTTTTCCTGCAGGGGAAGTTTCTACCTATAAAGATGGTAAATTAATTGTAGATAAACCTTGGGAAGAAGGAGCTATAAAATTAATTCAAAAAGCAAAAGTTCCTATAATACCAATTTATTTTCATGCTAAAAATAGCCGATTTTTTTATTTTTTATCGAAACTTAATAATAAACTAAGAACTGCAAAATTACCATCAGAATTATTATCTCAAAAAGAACGCGTAATTAAAGTACGAATTGGCAAACCTATTTTAGTAAAAGATCAAGAAGAGTATAATACAACCGTAGATTTTTGTGATTTTATTCGCAGAAAAACATATATGTTGGCAAATCCTTTTGAAAAAGAATCTAAAAACATTGTAGCAAATTCATTAAAAATATCAAAAAAACAACGACAACCAAAAGAAGTAGTTTGTCAAAAAAATATCGATAAAATTATTAAAGAAGTTAGTGAATTACGAGCTAATGGAGGTTGCTTGCTTAAAAGTAAAAATTATGAAGTGTTTTTTGCCGCTAGTGAAAAAATACCAAATCTAAAGTTTGAAATTGGACGACTGCGAGAAATAACTTTTAGAGAAGTAGGCGAAGGTACTAATGAATCTATAGATTTAGATGTTTTTGATGGCTATTACCATCATTTATTTTTATGGGATGATACTGCTAAAAAATTGGCAGGAGCATACCGAATGGGGTTAGGAAAAGGTATTTTTAAAAAATATGGTATTGAGGGGTTTTATGTTCAAAGTCTGTTTAAGTTTGAACCTGAGTTATTTTCGATGATGGAAAATTCTATTGAAATGGGGCGAGCATTTATTATTAAAGAATACCAGCAAAAACCAATGCCATTATTTTTACTTTGGAAAGGTATAGTTCATGTAACCTTACGACACCCAGAATATAAATATTTAATTGGCGGTGTAAGTATTAGTAATCAGTTTTCTAATTTTTCCAAATCTTTGATGATTCAGTTTATGAAATCTCATTATTACGATCCGTATATTGCACAATATATTCATCCCAAACAAGAATATAAGGTAAAATTAAAAGATGCGGATAAAGATTTTGTTTTTGATGCTACGCAAGCCGATTTAAACAAGTTTGATAAGATTATTGATGAAATTGAACCCGGAGCATTACGGATTCCTGTTTTAATAAAAAAATATGTTAAACAAAATGCAAGGCTAATTGCTTTTAATGTAGATCCTAAATTTAATAATGCCGTTGACGGTTTAATGTATATTAGAATTTCTGATATTCCTGATAGTACCGTAAAACCAGTTATGGAAGAATTTCAAGCTCAATTAGAAAAAAACGGTGATTTGGGAAATAATGAAAATGAAGTAGAAGAAAAAACTCCTACTTCAAAAAAACAGGATTAAAACCAGTGTTTTTCGTTTTTTTGGTAAGTTTCTATAAATTCTTCATCAGATTTTGTCAGGTAAATAATACCTTCAATAAGTGGTATAATAGATAAAATACCACAACTAATAAAAGTTAGAATTAATTGAATTATTCCTTCTTTTGTATAGCCTAATATAAATTTATGAACCCCTAAATTTCCAATTACTATTGCTAATATTCCTGTAAGGACTCTTTTGCTTTCCTGGTTGTTTTTTTGAACAACGTTTCCGTTTTCGTCTACAATATTCATAGGTTAAAATTTTTGTTTATCAAATGTAATTAATTAATTTAAAAAAGCGGTGTCCAAAGGTTCCCAAAGTTCTATTTTATTTCCGTCAGGGTCCAAAATCCATGCAAATTTTCCATAATCATATTCCTCAATCTTGCCAACATTAGTTACACCTTCTTTTTTAAGCTGTGCTAATAATTTTTTTAAATCCGCCACTCGGTAATTAAACATGAACTCCTTTTTTGAAGGAGAAAAATAGTCGGTATCACTTTTAAATGGGCTCCATTGTGTGCTAGCCTTTTTTTCATTGGAATCTTTCCACCAAAAAGTACAGCCCCAATCGTCTGTATTAAAACCAAGATGTTTTTTGTACCATTTTTTTAGCATATCTGGATTTTCAGTTTTAAAAAATAAACCTCCAATACCTGTTACTTTAGTAAATTCAGATTTCGATTTTTTTAGACTTTTTGAGAAAAACTTTTCTTCTACTTTGTTTACAATAGTTTGTGCTAATTTTATTTTAGATTCTACGGTCCAACCAGCAATATGAGGAGAGAGTACAGTTTTGTTCGATTTAATTAAATAACTAAATGCTTTCGGTAAAGTTTCATTTTCAAATAAATTTTCAAAAGATAATTTTTCATATTCCAATACATCTAAACAAGCACCTAAAATTTTATTCGTTTTTAAAGCTTTTACCAAATCATCTGTAACAACAGCAGAGCCACGCGCAGTATTAATTAAAAAGAATTGTTTTTTAAAATTACGGATAAATTTAGTATTTACCATATTGTGCGACAGCTCGTTAAATGGAGTGTGCAAACTTAAAACATCTGTTTTTTCTTGTAATTCGTTTAAAGTTACTTGTTTGCAGTTTTCATCACCAACATTATCTAAAATGTCATAACAAATTACGTTTACATCAAATCCTTTTAATTTTTTAGCGAAGGATTTTCCCATATTTCCATAGCCAATAATGCCAATAGTTTTACCTTCTAATTCTAAGCCACGATTATCTTCACGTAACCATTTTCCATTTCTAATTTCTAAATCGGCTTTTTTTAAGTTATTAAAAAGAGATAAAATCATACCTAAAGCATGTTCGCCAACCGCATTTCTATTACCTTCAGGAGCAGAAATTAATTCAATTCCTTTTTGTTTGGCGTATTCTACATCAATACTTTCTAAGCCAGCGCCAACTCTAGCAATAAATTTTAAGTTAGTTGCTTTATCTATAAATTGTTTATCTATATCAAACCTACTTCTAATTACAATTCCTTGATATTGTTTAATTTTTGCTTCAATTTCAATTTTGTTTGAAGTATCATCTTCCTCACAAACACAACCTAAATTTTCTAATTGCGTTTTTAGTAATGGATGATTTTTATCGGCAAGTAAAACTTTCATTTAATTAATATTGTTCATTTTCATTTGGGAAATCCCTGTTTTTAACATCAGAAATATAATTTTTAAAAGCAGAAGACATTTCTGTATGCAAATCAGCATATCTTCTTAAAAATCGAGGACTAAACTCTTGAGTCATCCCTAGCATATCATGCATAACTAATACTTGTCCGTCAACCCCATTTCCCGCACCAATACCAATAACTGGAATAGAAATACTTTCGGCTACTTCTTTTGCTAATTTTGCAGGAACTTTTTCTAAAACCAACGCAAAACAACCTAATTGCTCTAATAATTTTGCATCTTCCTTAAGTTTTTCGGCTTCTTGTTTTTCTTTTGCTCTAACGGTATAAGTGCCAAATTTATAAATAGATTGTGGTGTTAAACCTAAGTGTCCCATAACAGGGATTCCAGCAGTTAGAATTCTAGAAATAGATTCTCGTATTTCGCTACCACCTTCTAATTTTACAGAATGAGCACCAGCTTCTTTCATAATTCTAATGGCAGACTCTAATGCACTTTTTGAGTTTCCTTGGTAACTTCCAAATGGCAAATCTACTACTACTAAACTACGTTTTATCGCCCTAACAACTGAACTGGCATGGTAAATCATTTGATCTAATGTAATAGGTAAAGTGGTTTCATGACCTGCCATAACATTTGAGGCAGAATCTCCAACTAAAATAATATCAATACCTGCTTTATCTACTATTTTTGCCATAGTATAATCGTATGCTGTAAGCATGGCAATTTTTTCGCCGTTTTGTTTCATTTCCACCAAACTATTAGTGGTAATTCTTTTATAATCGTTTTTAGAGGCGCTCATTTTATTTTTTGATTTATAGTAAAAAACAAATGTAATCAAAAATCAACAATACAATATTTTGAAAATGTGTAATATTTCAACTAAATTTACCTAAAAAAGATAAGCTTTGAGCAAAATTGATAAAGAATCAGGAAAATACACTCAAGATTTACAAGAAAAAGTAGTTGAATTAAGTTTAAAACTAAAACAAAAAAGTAATCAACTAAAAAATGTTTCTAAAAACTACCAAAAGGTAATAGGTAAACTTATTCATAATTTAAAAAATCCAATTGGCATAATTTCTTCTTTTTCTGAAATGATGTTAGAAGATTTTGACGATTATACTCCTGAAAAGGCCAATAAGTATTTAAGCGCAATTAACAATTCTTCAAAATTTTCACTAGATATTTTAAATACTATTGCAAAATACGCACAAGTAATTTCACCTGAATTTGAAATTAATGAAACTAAAGTTAATATTATTGAATTAGTAGAGGAAGTTATTCAAGAATTAAATAATGAATTGAATACAAAAAACATTCGTGTTTTTAAGCAATTTAGCGCAAAAGAATTATTTTTAAATTTAGATGCTTTGGAAATGAAAACAGCATTATACCACTTGCTACATAATGCTATTCGTTATTCCTCTGAAAATTCTCTTATTACCATAAGCCTAAAAGAAAAAAATAGTATTACTGAATTAATTTTTAAAGACGAAGGAGTTGGAATTTTAGAAAATAACTTACCCCATATATTTGAACCTTTTTTCGTAGAAAACACTTATGATAATGAAAAAGCAAAATGTGTTGGTTTAGGACTAACTATTGCTGAAAAAATAGTAGAAAAACATTCTGGAAAATTGACAGGAAATAGCACTTTAAATAAAGGTTCAGAATTTAAAATAATACTAAAAAATCAATAAAATATTTTTAAAGCAAAAATCAAAAAAAACACCTTTTATTACTAAAAACTTGCCGTTTATTAAAAAATAATGTACTTTTATTGGTTTAATTGAGAATATAATTTTTAACAAACGTTCAACATAATGCGATTGGTATATTATTATCTATGAAAAATTTAAAATCAAATTTACTTAATGAAGCCTTAGTGAATAACTCTAAAGAAGATTTTTCTTTTTTTGAGAACATTCCTATTGCCATATTTGTTGAAGATTTTTCGGAAGTAAAAAAGTACATTACAACTAAAGCAGCCGAACAAAAAACGGATGTAAAATCCTTTTTATTAAACAACCCAGAAGAAATTCATAAAATAAATGCTTTACAAATAATTAAAGACGCAAATAATGCTGCAGTAACGCTTTATAAAGCCAAAAACAAAGAAGATTTATTAGGTAATTTAGAGGAAATGTTTACCGAAAATTCTCATATCGGATTTAATAAGTTGGTATTAGATATTTTGTTAGGTAAAAAAACTTCAAAAGTTGAAACCGTTAATAAAACCTTTGATGGTAATGAAATTAATATATTAATTAATTTTAAAGTTCAAGATGGCTGTGAAAAAACTTTAGATAATGTTATTATAACTGTTGAAAATATTACTGAAAGAATACAGGACAAACAAAAACTAATTGAAAGCGAAAATAGATATAAAGAAGCTCAAAAAATTGCTAAAATTGGCAGTTGGAGCTACACCTTTGCAACCAAAAAACTTTATTGGTCTGCAGAAGCATATCAATTACTTGGTTTACATGAAAACTATTATCATTTAAATTTAGATTTTTACCTTTCATTTGTTCATAAGGAAGACAGAAAATTAGTTGCTAATTTTGAAATTGATTATTTACTAAAAAACCAACATCAAATACTTAATTATAGGTTAACTACAAAATGCGGCAAATTATTATACATTCAAGAAACTAGAAATGTTGTATTAGAAGGAAATAGAATTGTAAAAATTATTGGCATTTTTCAAAATATTACCGAGACCAAACTTGCTGAAGAAAGTTTAAATAATACTAAAAATTTATTGTCCAATACCTTATCCAGTATTCATGATGGGTTTGTAATTTTAGATAAAAATTCTAATTACATATATGTTAATAAAAGGGCCGAAGAATTATTAGGCAAAACTTCTACAGAATTATTAGGTAAACATATTTGGACCGAATTTCCAGAAAAAGAAGGAGATATTTTTTATGATAATTTTTATAAAGCAGTTACAACCAATAAAACTGTTCGTTTTGAAAATTATTTTAAACCATGGCATATATGGTTTGATAATAGAATAATACCTTCTAACGAAGGTGTTTCTATGTTTTTTGAAGAAATTACCAATAAAAAACTTGCTGAAAATAAAATTAAAGAAGCCTATAATATTATAAACAAAAGCTCTTCCGTTGCTTTTTTAACAGAAAACAAACACGATTTTCCTGTTGTTTTTGCTTCTGAAAATACAGAAAACTTATTTGGTTATACCTATAAAGAGTTTTTAGATGGAACCATTAAATTACACGAAGTAATTCATCCAAACAGTTTAAATTATGTACAATCTCAAATTTTTAAACTAGCTAAAACAACCTCAAAAAGTGAATTTAAAACCAAACCCTTTAGAATTATTACCAAACAAGGTATTATAAAATGGATAAAAGCAAATATTGATTTAATTCACAATAACAAAAAGGAAATTACTCATTTACAAGGTATTGTTGAAGATGTAACCGAACAACAAAATACGGAAGATCAGCTTTTTGAAACTAATCAACGTTTAAAATATCAATTTGAAAACTCTCCACTAGCATCTATTATTTGGGATACCAATTTTAGAATTTTAGAATGGAATGAATCCGCACAAAAAATATTTGGTTACACAGAAAAAGAGGTTAAAGGGAAAGTTTGTAAGGATTTATTAACACCTCCTCATTTATTAAAGGAGATGAAAAAAATAAGAGAATCCGTTTTTTTTAAATCAAATACAGATAGCTTTAAAAACACTAATGAGAACATAACCAAAAACGGCAAAATTATAACCTGCGATTGGTATAGTGTTACTTTAAAGGATACTAATAATAATGTTGTAGGTTCCGCTTGTTTAGTAGACGATATTACAGAGAAAATTAATGCTAAAAAACAAATAGAAAAATCGGAAAAAAAATATAGAGAAATTTTTGAAAAAGCCGTAGATGCTGTGTTAATTATAAAAAATGGCGTTTTTGTGGATTGTAATGAAGCTACATTAAAAATATTTGGATATAATACAAAACAATCTTTATTAAATGTACATCCGTCGAAACTTTCGCCTAAAACTCAATTTGATGGTGAAAATTCTTATGAAAAAGCAGAAGAAATGATGAATATTGCTTTAGAAAAAGGCTCCCATAGATTTCGGTGGGATCATCAACAAAAAAACGGACATATTTTTCCTGCAGAAGTTTCTCTTACAAGAATAGATGATTTTAAAAACAAACCTACAATACATACGGTTATTAGAGATATTACAGATCGGGTTAAACAAGATACTTTAGAAAATGTTTTGTACAACATTTCAAAAGCAGCATTAACCATATACGACTTTAAAAAATTTAGTTTTTTTATTAAAAAGCAGCTACAATTAATTATTAGCACCAATAATTTTTATATAGCACTTTACAATAAAGAAACGGACATGATTACCACTCCAGTATTTGTAGATGAAAAAGAAGATGTTGAAGATTTTCCTGCAGAAAATTCACTTACTGGGTATGTAATAAAAACTAAAAAATCGTTATTATTATCTAATAACGAACATCAACAATTAATAAGAGAAGGAGAGGTTAGTTTAATAGGCTCTGCTTCAGAAAGTTGGTTAGGAGTACCTCTAATTATTGGAAATGAAGCTATTGGTGCAATTGTAGTACAAAGTTATAATAATGAAAAAGAATATAATTTAAATGATGTAAACTTACTAGAATTTGTTGCAGATCAAATAAGTACAACCATTCAACGTAAAAAAAAGGATGATGAATTAAATCAAGCCCTTTTACAAGCACAGGAATCGGACAAACTAAAATCCTCTTTTTTAGCAAATATGAGTCACGAAATTAGAACCCCAATGAATGGAATTATTGGGTTTTCAGAATTTTTATTAGATCCAAATCTAGAGGAGAACAATAGAATAAAATATGCAAATGTAATTATAAATAGTAGTAGAAGGCTGTTATCTATTGTTAATGATGTTTTAGATATATCTAAAATTGAGGCAGGTATGGTTTCTGTAAACTATGAAAACGTTAATTTAAACACATTGCTTGATGATTTGTGTACTTTTTATAAACCAATTTCAAAAGAAAATAAACTTAATTTAATTTGTAATAAAGGAGTTGAAAATATAAAAAGTGTAGTTGAAGCTGATAAAAATAAATTAAATCAAATATTAACCAATTTAATATCTAATGCTCTAAAATTCACCAATAAAGGAAGTGTAGAATTTGGCTACAACATAAAAAATAAAATGGTAGAATTTTATGTAAAAGATACAGGTATAGGCGTTAAAAAAGAATTAGTTAGCAAAATTTTTGATAGATTTACACAAGCAGAAATGCCTAAAAATAAAAAAATTAAAGGTACTGGATTAGGCTTGGCTATTTCCAAAAAATTTGTAGAGCTGTTTAATGGAAAAATTTGGTTAGAGTCCTCAAATAAAGGAACCACTGTATATTTCACTATTCCTTACGCTAAAATAACACCAACAGTATCCACTGTTATTGAAAAAGAAAATATTATGAAACCTAAGCAAAACAAAAATCATACAATATTAGTAGCTGATGATGAAGAATATAATATGATGTATATAAATGAATTATTTTCAAAAACTAATTATACTATAATTGAAGCTTATGATGGGGTAATGGCAGTGGATTTATTTAAAAAACATGATAATATCGATTTAATATTAATGGATATAAAAATGCCTAAAATGGATGGAGTTGAAGCAATGAAAGCTATAAAATCCATAAAACAGATACCAACTATTGCCTTATCTGCATTTGCCATGGAGTCGGATAAAAAAGAAGCTTTAAAAGAAGGGTTTGATAATTACTTAACTAAACCTATTAATAAAAAAGCTTTATTCAAACTAATTGATAAATATGCTAACTAAAATTTTTATATTTTTACAATTAGCAAAAAAGAATAAATGTCTTCAACTAAAAAAAATACGCTAAACCCAACAAAGTGGGTACACCTTCATGCAGATTATCTTTTTAATTATACTATTAGTAGAATTAATAACCATGATTTAGCCAAAGATTTAGTACAAGACACGTTTTTTGCAGGTCTTAAAGCAAAAGAAAATTTTAAAGGATTAGCTAGTGAAAGAACCTGGTTGATCTCTATTTTAAAAAGAAAAATAATTGATCATTATAGAAAAATTAACTCTGTTAAAGGTAAAGCAGAGGTTAAAATGAATTTTTATTCCGATGGTGAACGAGAAGGAGAATGGATAGAAGAACGTGTACCTAATAGTTGGGGAAATGAAGCTGAAAAAATAATTGAAAATGAAGAATTAGGTAATGCACTTGATAAATGTATTGACAACTTACCAGAAAAATATGCCTTGGTATTTAAAATGAAAACCATGCAACATTTTGAAACGGAAGAAATATGTAAGGAGCTAGAAATAACTGCGTCAAATCTTTGGGTAATAATACACCGCGCTAGAACTCAGCTTAGAAAATGTATGGAAGATAATTGGTTTAAAAATTAAAAAAATATTTAGCATGAAATTAACTTGCGATGAAGCAACAACAATTTGTGATAAAACACAATATGGAGAAGCAACGTTATGGGAAAAAATTAAACTAAATTTTCATTTAGTTCTATGTAAAAATTGTAGACTTTACTCCAAACAAAATAAACTAATTACAAAATGTATTAATGGCCATGAGCACAATATAAATGAAGCATGTAATTGTTTAAATGAAAAAGAAAAACACGAAATAGAGAAAGAATTAGAGACACATTCATAAAAACATTTTATTAAAAATCCGATGAGCTTTTTACCCGAAATTATAGATGCTTATATCTCTAAACACACACAAGCAGAACCAAAATTATTACAAAGTTTAAATAAAGAAACTTGGCAAAAGGTACTTAATCCTAGAATGTTAAGTGGCGCTTATCAAGGCCGTTTATTATCTTTATTTTCTAAATTAATTCAACCTAAAACTATTTTAGAAATTGGAACTTATACTGGATATTCTGCTTTATGTTTAGCAGAAGGATTATCAGGAAAAGGTAAATTAATTACAGTGGATAAAAATGAAGAATTAGAAGGTTTTGCAAAAAAATACTTTGATAAATCACTTTATAAAAAACAAATTGAACAAATTATAGGAAACGCAGTTGAAGTAATACCAACCTTAAATTCTAAATTTGATTTAGTATTTATTGATGCAGATAAAGCTAATTATGCAACCTATTTTGATTTAGTGATTAACAAAATGAATAAAGGCGGCATTATTATTTCTGATAATGTTTTATGGAGTGGGAAAGTTGTTGAAAAAATTAATCCAAAAGATATAGATACTATATCTTTAGTAGCTTTTAATAAAAAAATAGCAGAAGATAATAGAGTGGAAACAATTATGTTGCCAATAAGAGATGGGCTAACAATTTGTAGAGTTAAATAATTAAGGTCAAAAATTACCTGTTTATATTTTTTTTCGTTTTACAGAACCTATAGTATCTTCTATTTCATCTTTAATTTTAGATACTGGTCTAGTATAATTATCAAAGTTATCTTTTACCCTATTAATCTCTTTTTTAATATCTACCGCCATATCCACATTTATATCATTTTTATCAGCAGTATTTTTAATTTCTCGTTTAATATCATTGGTAGCATCTTTAATTTGACGCATTCCTTTTCCTAAACCACGAGCAATTTCAGGAAGTTTATCTGCGCCAAAAAGCATTACTACAATAAGTAATACTACCATAATTTCTGGTGCGCTAATGAATAAAAACATAGTTTATGTGTTTAAGGAGCAAAGTTACTTATTTTTTGTAAATAATAATTTATAGAATGTAGAAGGTTTTGTTAATAATATAAATTGCTAAAAAAAACTACTTTTTAATTAGCATACGTTTTATTTCATTTAATTTCATTAAAGCTTCAATAGGTGTAAGTGTATCAATATTTGTAGCTAAAATTTCTTCTTTTATGTCTTCTAATAAAGGATCGTCTAATTTAAAAAAACTTAGTTGCACATCGTTTTCAGCAGCAGTTTTCAGCGTATCTTTTACTTCTTGGCTAGTATGATTTTTCTCTAATTGTTTTAACATTTTAGTAGCTCTATGTACAACAGATGTTGGCATTCCGGCTATTTTAGCTACGTAAATTCCAAAACTATGTTGGCTACCACCAGGAACCAATTTTCGTAAAAAAATTACTTTGTCTTTTAATTCTTTAACCGATACATTAAAATTTTTAATTCGTTCAAAAATATTGGTCATATCATTTAATTCATGATAATGTGTAGCAAACAACGTTTTTGCTTTTGAAGGATGTTCATGTAAATATTCTGCTATTGCCCAAGCAATAGAAATGCCATCATAAGTACTTGTTCCTCTTCCAATTTCATCTAATAAAACCAAACTTCTTTCCGAAATATTATTTAAAATACTGGCAGTTTCATTCATTTCTACCATAAAAGTAGATTCTCCCATTGAAATATTATCACTTGCTCCAACACGAGTAAATATTTTATCAACCACACCAATTTTTGCATTTTGAGCAGGAACATAACAACCCATTTGAGCTAATAATACAATTAAAGCTGTTTGCCTTAAAATGGCAGATTTACCACTCATATTTGGACCTGTAATCATTATAATTTGCTGCTGATTTCGGTTTAAAACCAAATCATTAGCAATATATTCTTCCCCAATTGGCAATTGTTTTTCTATTACCGGATGGCGTCCATTTTTTATTTCTATATCGGTACTTTCATCTAGCTGTGGACATACATAATTATTTTTGTTNGCAAGCAATGCAAAAGAAGCTAAACAATCTAATTGCGCAACTAACTGAGCATTTAATTGTATAGGCTGAATATAATCTAATAAATTACTAATAAGTTCTGCAAAAAGTTGCTGTTCTAATTGATTTATTTTTTCTTCGGCACCTAATATTTTGGTTTCATATTCTTTTAATTCTTCGGTAATATAACGCTCAGCACTTACTAAAGTTTGTTTACGAATCCATTGTTCAGGAACTTTATCTTTATGTGTATTTCTCACTTCAATATAATACCCAAAAACATTATTAAAGGCTATTTTTAATGAAGAAATTCCTGTAATTTCAATTTCACGCTGCACCATAGCATCTAAATATGCTTTTCCTGAAGTAGAAATAGCTCTAAGTTCATCTAACTCATTAGAAACTCCTTTGGAAATGGCGTTCCCTTTATTAAGGTTTACTGGAGCATCTTCATTAAGTGTTTTACTTATTTTTTCTCTAAGAACCGTACAGTCTTGTAATTGTTCTCCAATTATTTTTAAAGACTCATTTTTGCTGTTTTCTGCACTTTCTTTTATAGGAATTATGGCGTTTAATGAATTTTTTAATAACACCACTTCTCGCGGATTTACTTTACCTGTAGCTACTTTTGAAACTAAGCGTTCCAAATCACTTATTTGTTTAATTTGATACGTTGTTAGCTCAAAAAAATCTTCATTTTTAATAAAGTGTTTTACTATTTCGTGGCGTTTTTTAATTTGATGAATATCTTTTAAAGGTAATGCTAACCACCTTTTTAAAAGTCTTCCTCCCATTGGTGAAATTGTAGCATCAATAACATCTAAAAGCGTTACGGCATTTACAGAAGTAGATTGATAAAGCTCTAAATTACGAATAGTAAAACGATCCATCCAAACATATTTTTCTTCTGAAATTCGTTTAATGGCGCTTATATGGTTTAATTTATTATGCTGTGTTTCCGATAAATAAAATAAAATAACACCCGCTGAAATAATTCCTTCCGTTAAATCATCAATACCAAAACCTTTTAAAGTTTTTACTTTAAAATGATTGGTTAAAGTCTCAACGGCATAATCGGTTTGAAAAATCCAATCTTCTAAATAAAAAGTATAAAAATTATCGCCAAATAATTCTAAAAACTTAGATTTCTGTTGCTTTTGAATAAGCACTTCATTTGGTGCAAAGTTTTGTAGCAACTTATCAATATATTCCGGATTTCCTTGAGCGGTTAAAAATTCACCTGTAGAAACATCTAAAAAAGAAATTCCTAATTGTTTTTTACCAAAATGAATTGCTGCTAAAAAGTTATTGTTTTTAGATTGAAGAACCTCGTCATTTAATGCTACGCCAGGAGTTACCAATTCCGTTACGCCACGTTTTACAATAGTTTTAGTCATTTTTGGATCTTCCAACTGATCACAAATTGCAACACGCATTCCAGCTTTTACTAACTTTGGTAAATAGGTGTTTATAGAATGATGAGGAAAACCAGCTAAAGCGGTTTCGGTTTCGCTGCCAGCACCTCGTTTGGTTAAAATAATTCCTAAAATTTTAGCAGCTTTTTTTGCGTCTTCTCCAAAAGTTTCATAAAAATCTCCTACTCTAAATAACAACATGGCATCAGGATATTTTACCTTAATAGCATTATATTGTTTCATTAAAGGAGTGACTTTCTTATTTTTTGCTGCCAATTTTTTAAGAAATTAAGTTAGTTTTGCGAAGTTACATTTTTAATTAATAATTACGAATTATCAATTACGAATTATCAATTACGAATTTTCATTTTCATTAAAACTAGATAATGAATACCAATTACTTGATTCTATAAATATGAGAAAATTAAAAAACAGTGAGTTAGGAAGATTAAATGTGGAAGCGTTTAAAAAAACAGTTAAAATTCCAATAATTGTTGTACTTGATAATATAAGAAGTTTAAACAATATTGGGTCGGTTTTTAGAACTAGTGATGCTTTTTTAATTGAAAAAATTTATTTATGCGGAATTACAGCTAAACCACCACATAAAGAAATTCATAAAACCGCACTAGGAGCAACTGAAACGGTAGCATGGGAATACGCTAAGGATGCCTTGGAATTGGTGAAAAAATTAAAAAGTGAAGGCGTTAAAGTCGCATCTATTGAACAAGCAGATAATAGCACCATGCTTCCTGATTTTAATATAAAACCTAATACAAAGTATGCCGTAGTTTTTGGGAATGAAGTAAAAGGAGTGCAACAAGAAGTAGTTTCAGAATCGGATTATTGTATTGAAATACCTCAATTTGGGACTAAACATTCATTAAATATTTCGGTTAGTGTTGGCGTTGTACTGTGGGATTTGGTAAAAAAGTTTAAATATTAGAAGCCAGTAGATGGCTCCCTGTTTTACTTCTAATTTCTACGGCTAACATTCTCGTATGATGCATCCTAAGGCTCTTTTGAATACCATACTGTTCTCGACTACGCTCGTATTGACAAGGAATTAAAATTTATTTAGCTAATATGTCATAATACTTTAATTGAAAGTAGTGTCCGCCATTGTATGTCCGCCTCATCTTAACGAATAAGATTTGCATTAAGGATTACTCATAATTAGTTATTATTACGGAAATCGTGAATGCACGGCATTTGAAGCATTTGTTTGAGCTCTTTTTAAGGATACTTAAAAAAGCGAGTGCGGAAAGCCTGACACGAAGTGGAATGCCAAAAAATTATTAGTAAAAAGACTTAAATTAATAATGCTAAAACTTTAAGATTACCAAAACTAATTTAATAAATTATTTCTAAAATATTTATTGGTTATTTTTTAATAAGTTGGTTATAGATTCCTGCCTTTGCAGGAATGACAGTTGTAACAATACTTTTCTATTCAATATTGAAACCTATGAGTTACCGAAAATTAAAATCCTAACATTAATTTAGCTACCATAAAATAAATTAAAATCCCAAAAATATCATTACTAGTAGTTACAAATGGACCTGTTGCAACGGCAGGATCAATTTTAAGTTTATTTAAAATAATTGGTACTATGGTGCCAATAACCGCGGCATTTATAATTACTGTTGTTAAAGCAATTGCTATGGTAATAGATATATTTATATCGATATGAAAGAAAAATTGACTTAAACCAAAAACTATGGTTGCTAAAACTGCTCCGTTTAACAAACCTACTAAAAGTTGTTTTGCAATGTGCGTTAATAATTTGCCTTTAAAAGATTTGTTAGCAATACTTTGTACTACAATTGCAGAAGATTGTACCCCAACATTACCAGCGGATGAATTAATAAGAGGTATAAACATAACTAAAGCTGGTGCGGTTTTCATAACGGTTTGAAAATCTGTAATCATACTTGCAGCAAATGTACCACTAACCATACCAATTAATAACCAAGGTAAACGAGCTCGGGTTAATTTTAAAACACTATCGTCAGAATCTACATCTTCGGAAATACCAGCAGCCATTTGATAATCTTTTTCGGCTTCTTCGGTTATAAAATCTACTACATCATCAATGGTAATTTGCCCAACTAAAACTCCTAAATCATCTACAACGGGTAATACCACTAAGTCGTATTTTTGCATAATTTGGGCTACATCTTCGCCTTTATCATTTACTTTAACAGCAACTGCTTTATCCTCATAAATTTCTTTTACAGGGGTTTTGGCTGAAGTGGTAAGTAAACTTTTTAAGGGTAAAATTCCAATTAATTTTTGGTTATCATCTACCACATAAATAATATGTACTTTTTCTAATTCCTGAGCTTGTTTGCGCATTTCTTTTACGCAACGCAAGTTGGTCCAGTTTTCATTTACTTCCACAAATTCTTTTGCCATTAAACCACCTGCAGTATCTTCTTCATAGCGTAACAAATCGACAATATCCTTAGCATGGTCAACATCTTCAATATGGTCAATTACTTCTTGTTTTTTTCTATCTGATAGTTCTCCAATAATATCTGCAGCATCATCTGTTTCTAATTCCTCAATATTTTGGGCAATTTCTTTAGAAGATAAACTTTTTAAAACTCGTTCACGAGTATCGTCATCTAATTCGGTTAAAATATCGGCGGTAGTTTCGCTATCTAAAAGATTTAAAATAAATAGAGCTCTGTTAAAATCTAATTCATCAACAATATCAGCAATATCCGCATAATGCAATTCATTCAGTAATTTTTTAACTTCTTTACTGTTGTTTGCATCAATTAATTCTTTAAAATCGTTTAAAAAATGGGAGTTAATTTCAAATGCCATCTTGTTCAATTTTAGCGGTTAATTCAATAAATTCTGCAACTGATAATTGTTCAGGACGCATTGCAAATATAGTATCTTGTTTTAATTTATCGGATAAATTAAAGGTTTTTAAACTATTTCGTAAAGTTTTTCTTCTTTGATTAAATCCAAGTTTTACTACTTGATAAAATAATTTTTCGTTAACAGGTAATGCGTAGTTTTCTTTTCTAATTAAACGTATTACTCCAGAATCGATTTTTGGAGGTGGATTAAAAACATTTGGTGGAACAGTAAATAAGTATTCTACTGTATAAAATGCCTGTGCTAAAACCGATAAAATTCCATAAACTTTACTGCCTGGTTTTGAAGCTATTCTTTGCGCAACTTCTTTTTGAAACATACCAGAAAATTCAGGAATTTGTTCTTTGTTTTCTAAGGTTTTAAATACAATTTGTGTTGAAATATTATAAGGGAAGTTTCCAATAATAGCTACTTGATTTTGTCCAAAATAATCGGATAAATTAATTTTTAAAAAATCTTTAGATATAATATTATTTGCTAGATTTAAATACTTAGCTTTTAAATATTCTACCGATTCCGAATCGATTTCAATTACGCTTGTTTTGTATTTTTTTTGCAATAAGTATTTGGTTAAAACACCCATTCCCGGACCAATTTCTAATACATTTTCGTATCCTTTTTCAGATAAACTATCTGCAATTTTTTTTGCAATTTCTTCATCTTTTAAAAAATGTTGTCCTAAGTGTTTTTTTGCTTTAACCGTCATATTTAATTTTTAGTACTAATACTATATTGGTTGCTAATTACTTTAAGTTCTGTTCTAAAAGCTACAAATTTATCTTTAAACCGCTTTAATCCTTCTTCTCGTAATTTTGGCGCATCTTCTTTATAATATTTTTCTAAAGTTTCATAACTATCGGTTGTATATTGAACGGCATAGGTAACGCCTCCCATTTCTTCATTTATTAGCACTCTACTCATTTTAGCTTGGCTAAATTTACCTGTTGCCAGCATGGCCGGAATGTGGGTTTCTTTCATCCAATTTAGCCATTCCTTTTGTTCAGTTTCTTCAATATTTACGGTAACGTTGTATATAAACATAGGTTTTAATTTATGGTGTCTCCTCTTAATTTTCGATACTTTTTACGTGCATCTACTAAAAAAATACTTGAAGGATATTCAAAGATAATTTTTTTATAATACTCTTTTGCTTTGGAGGGGATTTTTAATTGATTTTCATATAATTCTGCTAAATTATAAACGGCATCGTCTGCTAAAATATCTTCTTTATTTAAATGAATAATTTTTAAATAATTATCCTCTGCTTCTTTTAATTGATTTGTTTTTATAAATAGACTAGCCTGTTTAAACAAAGCTTCATCTTCTATAGGATGTCCTTTATATTTATTTAATACCGTTTGAAGTGTATCTATTGCTTTAAAATTCTGATTTTGATACGCTAATAAATCCGCCTTTGCATAAGTTTTTAATGCTAAACGCAAGCTATCTTTCACCGCATTATCAGTAATTAATAAATTTAAAGCTAAAGCATCGTTAGCTATTAATTGTGAAGTTGCATTTTTTAAAACTTTTAACTGATTTTGCGCCCATTTAAAATCGCCTTTAAAATAAGAAGTTTGAGCAATTTTAAACCGAGCTGTTTGCGCAATAGGATGGTTTTTTAAATCTTGTTGCACTTGGGTGTAATAAATTAAAGCAGTATTAAATTTATTTGTAAAAACTAAAATATCTGCTAATTTAATTTTAATGGATCCTTTTTGAAATTTATTATTTGCCAAGGTTATTGCTTTTTTTAAAATAGAAATAGCTTTATTGGTTTCATTTTTATTAAAAGCTAAAAAATGTGCATAAACTACTTGAATAGCAATAGTTTTTGAACTGACTCCAAATTCTGTAAATAAATTTTGAAATTGAGTTTCAATTTTGTCATTAGTAATTTTTGTTTTAAGAGCAATTTCAAGTAAAAACAATTTAGCGTTTAAGATGGTAGGAACATCTTTTGTGTTTTCTAAAATATAATTAAAACATGTAGTTGCATTGATATAATCTTTATTATCAAAACTAATTTCACCTAAAGTTTTTAAATTATTTAAGTTAGATACGTTTCGTTTAAATAATGCTTTTTCTTGAATAAATGCTTTGCCGTAATCTTTTTGTTGTATATAAAGCCAACTTAATAATTGATTCCAGCTTTTTTTAGGATTGTTCTGTAACCTTTTTAATATCAGGTTTTTAAACATAATATTATATTTGTCTTCGCTGTTATCGGTTATAAATTTACCAATATAGTTTTTAACAGAAGGCAAATAATTTTCATGAAGTTCAATTAAATTTAAATACGTAGTAAACATTGATTTAACATCTCCTTTTTCGCCATAAATTTCTGCAATTTGATAATTATAATTTGTATTTTTATTTAACTGCATTGCTTTTTTATACGCAGTTAAAGCATAATCTAGTAAGTTATTTTCTTTAAAAGATCGTCCTATAATATATCCTAAATTAGGAGCAATTTCTACGGTTTTAATTGCCTTGTTGTAAAACGTATTTGCTTTTTCTTGTTGATGTTGTAATTGATAACTATACCCTAAATCTACATACAAATATTTTTGATTTGGATAAGATTGTAATTGTTTATTAATGGTATTTTTTATTGCTTCAAATTTTTCAAGTTGGATATAGCAATCTAACAAATGGTTTAAATAATTAGTATTGTAATTGTTTTTTTCGTGAAGCGATTTATACATAACCGCTGCTTTTTCAAATTCACCATTTCTAAAATACTGATAAGCAATAGTAGCTTCCTGAGCTTTTAATTGCAAGGATAAAATAAAAAGAAAAAAGAAAAACAGTTTTCGCATAAATCAATTTTAATACTTTCAAAGATAACTAAACAAGTGTTAAATTTTTTATAAAATAAGCCAATTTAGGAATTTGTACGGTTATGTTTTGGCACGAATATTGTCTTATCTATAACAATAACCAAATAACTTAATTATGAAAGAATTAATCAAATTATACGAAACCGCTAAAAAGAATGCTTTAAACTTTATGAATAACGGACAATTAAACGCTTATTTTGATGCTTTAATTGAAATGAATTATTATAAAAATTTAATGGTAGCTGTACAAACTAATTAATTATATCAAATCCACAATAAGGAATTAATACTTCTGGTATTTTAATGCCTTCAGGTGTTTGATAATTTTCTAATAACCCAGCTAAAACACGTGGTAATGCTAACGAACTACCGTTTAAAGTATGTGCTAATTCTGTTTTTCCATCTGCGTTTTTAAATCGAAGTTTTAAACGATTAGCCTGAAAAGTTTCAAAATTAGATACAGAACTAATTTCTAACCAACGATTTTGTGCAGTTGAAAAAACTTCAAAATCATAAGTTATTGCAGAAGTAAATCCTAAATCGCCACCACATAATCGTAAAATACGATATGGTAATTTTAATTCTTCTAAAATACCTTTTACATGCGTTAACATCATTTCTAATGCTTCATAAGATTTGGTTGGATGCTCAACACGAACAATTTCAACTTTATCAAATTGGTGTAATCTATTTAATCCACGAACATGGGCTCCGTATGAACCAGCTTCACGTCTAAAACAAGGCGTATAAGCAGTTTTACAAATAGGAAAATCGCTTTCTTTTAAAATTACATCTCTAAAAATATTAGTTACAGGAACTTCAGCAGTAGGAATTAAATATAAATTATCTTGAGCATCATGGTACATTTGCCCTTCTTTATCAGGTAACTGTCCTGTTCCAAAACCAGAAGCTTCATTTACCATATGCGGAACCTGAGTTTCATCATAACCCGCTTTAGTATTTTTATCTAAAAAATAATTAATTAAGGCACGTTGTAACCTTGCTCCTTTTCCTTTATAAACCGGAAAACCAGCTCCGGTAATTTTATTTCCTAATTCAAAATCTATAATGTCATATTTTTTGGCTAATTCCCAGTGAGGTAATGCGCCTTCAAATAAGGTAGGAATTTCTCCTTCTTCAAAAACAGTTATGTTATCTTCTTCTGAATTTCCAGCAGGAACAATTTCATTAGGAATATTTGGAATTAAATATAACAGGTTCTGTAATTCCGTAACTTTTTCTTGAAGTTTTTCAGATAATTCTTTAGAAGTATCTTTTAATTGAACTGTTTTTAGCTTTAAAATTTCCGCTTTTTCACGTTCACCATTTTTAAATAATATACCAATATCTTTTGATAATTTATTCGATTCAGCTAAAACAGCATCTAATTCTGCCTGAGTTGCTCGGCGTTGTTCATCTGCTAAAATGGTTTGATTCACCATTTCTTCGGCATTTTTAAAATTTCGTTTTGCTAAACCTTTTAAAACGGTTTCCTTATTTTCTCTAATAAAAGCTACTTGTAACATTATATTTTTCTTATAATAATGGGCAAATTTAAGAAATTGCAATTAAACCTAACTAGAAAAAACGGACTAGTTGCTAATTTGATTTTATAGAGACAGTTTCATCAAAGGAAGAAATAACTTGAGGAATATTTTTAACTTTAAAATTACAAACTATTTTTATAGAATCTTTATCTATTTTGGTCAGATTAAAAGTGCCTTTTTCTATTGGATAATAACCAGTTTCTCCTTTGCAAAAACACAATCTGGCAAAATGTAATTTTATTTGTTTAAGAGTATCATCTTTTAATGAAATCTCTTTTATAGTTTTTGGTAATTCTGCATATATAATTTCGGTATAATTACCGTCTTGCGTATTTTTTATGGGATTTCTTTTAAAGGTAAACGTTAATANCGTTTTTTCTCCATCAGAAATTATAGGATATAAATTTTCAAATTTATCTTTTTGAAAAGTGATATTTTTATTTGGATTTAACTTTAGTTCGCAAGTGCCATTTTTATCACAATTGGTAGCATTTATTTGTATGGTGTTTTTAACCACAAAGTTGAGATGTTTATTAGTATTGCAAGAAGCAAATAATAGGATAATAATAGAAAGAAAAGATTTCATTTTTTCATTTTTAAATAATTAATCAATAAAAGTGCCACTAATATATTTTAATGCATTTTGCTTATCGGTTTTCAACTGCTTTTTTAAGTTTTGAACCGATTCAAATTTTTGTTCCTCACGTAAAAATTTTAAAATTTCAATTTGAATAGTTTTATGATATAAATTTTTATTGAAATTAAAAAAGTGCACTTCAATGGTTTGATGTTTCCCTTTTAAAGTTGGTCGATAACCAATATTCATCATTCCATAAATAACTTTATTATCTATAGTCGATTTTACTATATAAGCTCCGGTTTTAGGAAGCAATTTATAAGTTTCTTTGATGCTTAAATTAGCAGTTGGAAATCCTAATTTTTCTCCTAAATTTCTGCCTTCTACTACTTTACCTGTTAACATAAAATAATACCCTAAATATTGATTAGCCTTAGTAATTTCTCCATTTTCAATGGCGTTTCTAATTTTGGTAGAACTAACTCCAATATTATTTATATCCAATTTTGAAATTTCTTTTACACTAAAATTATAGGTATAACCGTANTCTTTTAAATGTTCNAAATCGCCTTCTCTATTTTTTCCAAATCTATGATCGTAACCAATAAATAATTTATGAATATTTAGTTTATTTACTAAAATATTTCTAACAAAATTTAATGCGGTTTGATTGGCAAACTCTTCATTAAAAGGATAAATAACTAAAGTTTCAATTCCAGTTTTTTCTAATAATTGAATTCTTTCTTCAATAGTATTAATTAATTTAATACCAACTTCTTTTTGCAAAACCATTCTTGGGTGAGGAAAGAAAGTAAGTAAAATGGGAGAAGCATTATTTTTTTTAGCACTTTTCACCAATTTTTTTAAAACCTTTTGATGACCAATATGAACCCCATCAAATGTTCCAATTGTAACAAATGAGGGTCTACTTTCATAAAATGAAGTTAAATCTGTAAGTATTTTCAACTAAAAAGTATTTTTAAATAAAACACAAAAATACTGTATTTAATTAAAACATAATTTATTTGCTTTGGGAATATATAATTTTTAAAATTATATTTGTTACTTCTTAAATACTCCAAAATTAAAAACTTATGGTAAATTCTTATAAAAAGCCCTTTTTTTTAACACTATTATTGATTGCTGTTGTTTTTAATGGAATAGCACAGAACAAAAAAAATGTTTGGTCTAAAGCAAATTTAGAACAAGCTAAAGGGCAAAAAATGGTTTACAGAAAAACCACTCCTAAAAAATTTAAGACGTATCAATTAGATTTAAATAAAGTAAAAAACATATTAAGTAATGTTAGCAAAAGAGAAGCTAAAGCAAAGCTATCTAATAAAAATCTAAATTTCCCAAATGAAGATGGAACATTTGAAGAATATCAAGTTTTTGAAGCTTCAATTATGGAACCTGCATTACAAAAAAAATATCCAAATATTAGATCTTATATTGGGAAAAGTAAAGTTAACAAAGGTAAAACCATAAGGTTTAGCATTTCTAATGATGGGTTTCATGGCATGATTTTTAAAAAATCCGGAGAAACTGTTTATATAGATCCATACGCGTCGAATAATAATTACATTGTTTATAACAAAAAAAGTTTACCAGAAATTGCACCATTTGAATGTAGATTTGATGAGTTTAATACTTCTAAAAGTACAGCTACAAAAAATAATTATAGTACTAAAATATCCAATGCAAATGATGGAAATTTAAGAACCTACAGATTGGCTATTGCAACTACAGGTGAATACTCAACATATCAATTAAATAATCAAGGTGTTAGTGGAACAGCTACTATTGCCGAAAAAAAGGCAGCAGTTTTATCAGCAATTAATACTACAATGACAAGGGTGAATGGAATTTATGAAAGAGATGTTTCATTAACCATGGTTTTAGTAGCAAATGAAACAGATATAATTTATTTTGATGCAGCCACGGATCCTTTTACAAATGACGATTCAAGTACTTTAATTAATGAAAGCCAAACAGAAATTGATAAAACTATAGGTTCTGCAAATTATGATATTGGACATACCTTTTCTACTGGTGGAGGAGGATTAGCACAACTAAATTCACCATGTACTATTAGTGGTAAAGCTCGTGGTATAACAGGTACTAGTAGTCCAATAGGAGATGCTTATGATGTTGATTATGTAGCGCATGAAATGGGACATCAATATGGAGCACACCATACTTTTAATGGAGATGCTGGTAACTGTGCTCCTCCTAATAGAAATGATGCAACTGCGGTTGAACCAGGTAGCGGCTCTACTATTATGGCTTATGCAGGAATTTGCACTCCTCAAAATATTCAAAATAATGGTGACGATTATTTTCATTTAGTGAGTATTAGAGAAATGTGGGCTAATATATCAGCTGGTAACAGTAGTACTTGTGGAAGTATCACTACAACTGGCAATAATGTTCCTGTAGTAAATACTTTAACTAATTTTTCTGTTCCTATTTCAACACCCTTTGTTTTAACAGCAGATGCTTCTGACCCTGATGGTGATAACTTAACCTATACTTGGGAACAATTAGATGCAAGTGACGTTACAAATTATCCACTCGCTTCAACAGATGTTAGTGGACCTGCTTTTAGATCTTTTGGGCCTAGTAATTCCTCTAAAAGATATTTTCCAAACCAAAGTACAGTTATTGCTGGGAATTTATCTAATGAATGGGAAGTTTTGCCTTCTGTTACTAGAACTATGAAATTTGGAGTAAATGTAAGAGATAATAATCCGGTGGGAGGACAAACTGCTAGTCAAGAAAACACGCTGTCATTTGTTTTAAATGCGGGTCCATTTAAGGTAACTTCTCAAAACACTTCTTCAACTTGGGCGGCTGGGACTTCTGAATCTATAACTTGGGATGTTGCAAATACGGATGTTTCTCCTGTTAATTGTAATTCTGTAAATATAAAATTATCAACAGATGGTGGCTTTACTTACCCAATTATTTTAGCATCAAACGTTTCAAATATTGGATCTTATTCTGTAGTAGTTCCCAATGTTACTACTACAACAGGAAGAGTAATAGTAGAAAGTGCCAATAATGTTTTTTATGCTATGAATGAGGTAGATATTGCAATCCAAGCTTCTGAATTTATAATGACTTTTAATAGTACTTCTAAATCTGTATGTTCTCCTAATAATGCAGTTTATGATTTTACCTATAATACTTTTAATGGATTTAATGAAATTACTACTTTTTCTGCAACAGGTAACCCCGTAGGAACAACCGTTACTTTTAATCCAACTTCTGCATCTACAGATGGAACTAATGTACAAATGACAGTTTCTGGAATTACAGATTCTGATTTAGGAAATTCACAAATAGCTGTTACGGGAACGGCCCCAACTGTGAGCAAAACAACAATTGTAGGTTTAAACGTGTACACTTCTAGTTTAGGAATTCCAATATTAAATACACCAACAAATAATGAAATTGGAGTTTTAAAACCATACGTATTAAATTGGAATAGCGATATAAATGCAGTTAATTATGAAGTTGAAATTGCTTTAGATAATTCATTTACTAACATAATAGAATCAGGAACGGTAAATTCTAATACCTTTAATCCACAAACATTGAGTGTAAACACAACCTATTATTGGAGAGTAAGAGCTAATAATGTTTGCATACAAAGTTCCTTTTCTAACGTTTTTAATTTTACTACAGCAAATGAAACTTGTGATAATGCTACTTCATCGGATACACCAATAGCTATTCCTGACAATAACACTAGTGGCGTAATATCAACTATTAATTTTCCTCAGAATAAAACAATTACAGATGTTAATGTAACGGTAAATATTACACATACCTATGATGCTGATTTGGCTATAACTTTAACAAGCCCGAAAGGAACTGTTATCATTTTATCTTCTGGTAATGGAGATGGAGGAGACAATTATACAAACACCGTGTTTGATGATGGCGCTTCAACGGCAATTAATCTAGGTATTCCGCCTTTTACAGGGTCTTTTAGCCCTCAAAGTGGTTTGTCTGCTTTTAATGATGAAGGCTCAAAAGGAAATTGGACTTTAAAAATTGTAGATTCAGGAGATTTAGATANAGGTACTCTTGATAATTGGAGTATTGAAATTTGTGGTGTTCCAGCATTAGATGATGATAATGATGGNGTAGCCAATGTAGATGATTTATGTCCAAACACAACATCGGGAGCAACTGTAGATGATACAGGCTGTTTTATGTTACCAAAAAATAATTTTGATATACAAGTAACTAGCGAAACCTGTCCAAATAAAAACAATGGAGAAATAACTATTACAGCAAACGAAACACATGATTATTTGGTTTCCATTACAGGAACTAACACTAGTTTTACAGATACACAAAACTTTACAATTAACTATCCATTTGAAAACTTAGCACCTGATACTTATAATATTTGTATTTCTGTGCCTAGTGAAAACTATGAGCAATGTTTTGTAGTTGAAGTTATTACAGGAACTACCGTTTCAGGGAAGGCAAGTGTAAAAGGAAGTAAAGCAACGGTTGAAATAGC
>JGI24024J18818_10000013_pt1 | contig 43700 bp, 41 predicted proteins | sample Cruoilmetagenom2_FD_18818 | JGI IMG/M metagenome (IMG submission 18818) | reverse complement strand
TCATTAAATCCGCCAGTATTTTTTTGATGCTGACTTTGTTGATATTGTCGTTGCTGTTGTTCCGCTTTTTCATAAGCTTCTGCATGCTCCCAATCTTTGCCGTATTTATCGTATTTTTTTCTATTTTCAGGATTGCTTAGAACTTCATTTGCTTCATTAATTTCTTTAAATTTTCGTTCTGCTTCTTTATCTTCAGGATTTAAATCAGGATGCAGTTTTCTGGCTAATTTTCGGTATGCTTTTTTTATATCCTTTTCAGATGCAGTTTTAGGAATTCCTAATATTTTATAATAATCAATAAAACTCATTTTTATATGATTTTATATCAAAGTTAACAAAAATGTTTTGAAATTAAAGTTTTATTGGTAACGCAATTTTTAAGAAGGAATAATTTGCCAGGATTTTTTTAAAAGAATTAATTTTCCTTGAATAGATTTTAAATCTTCATTAATATTTGCGTCTTTTTGATTAATCGGAAGTTGCAATTTTGAGTAGTTTTCATGGTTAATTTTAGAATCCCAAAAAGAGCTTACTAAATAATTTAATTTACTGGTATCATTTACTGAAAATTCCCCTCCAAGCATTCCTTTGGTATTTTTCATACTCGGTAACCAAATTGATTTTTGAACCTTTTCAAAGTGTGCTTTTTTATTTTTTTGCACATCACAATCAGCAATTCTTAAAAGTTGTCCATTTTTTATTGCTAATGGTATAGATATCTCTCTTCCGCCCATAATAAGTAAACTATTAAAATAGGAAACTGAAATGGAAGTATAGCTAGTTGATTGTTTGTTTTTAATAAAAATTTTATTGTGTATATGATTCATAAAATTGGTAAGACTTTCTTTATCTTTCCAAAATGAGATTATGCAAGCTTCATTTAAGTTTTTTAAATTCCATCCGCCAGTTTGGGCAATAAATCCTTTAGCTTCCTTAGTTTTAACCCATTTTTCTTGAGCCTTAGAAAATGCTTCTTTTTTGTTTTTTGGAACGGTACAAACTATCCATTTAATATACATTTTAGGGTTATTTAAAATTGATAACAAGCATATAATCCATAAGAATTATCTTTATAAGATGGAAAAACGGAAACATTTTTCACCTTTTTAAAAGGATTGAAATTTTTTAGAGGTTTAAAATAATAGATTAAATTAGTAACCGCAATTCCTATACCAGCTCCTACTAAAACATCAGATAAATAGTGTTTATTATTAGCCATTCTAAAATAACCAACTGTGGTTGCAAAGGCATAGCCACTGTATGCTAAAACAGGAGAGGATTCATGAAATTCGTGATATAAAACAGTAGCATTTGTAAATGCGATTGTGGTATGGCCAGATGGGAAGGAGTCTGGCATGCCATTTGGTCTTAATTTTTGGTTCGATTTTTTTATTAATTGTGTAATACCAACCGAAAATAAGTTTGAAATAAATAAGTATTTACTTTGATCAAACCAATGGTTTTTACTTTTAATTCCAGCTAAATCCGCAATATACATTTGTGCAACTGGAGCAACTGCTAAATAATCTTCAACATTGGTTTTATAATTATTTTTAACGCTGTTACGAATATCCTTTTGAAATGTTTTATCAAAACTACTTTTATTAATAATTAAACCAACTCCAATTAATGAAGCAGGTAAAATGCTTTGCTTTAATATTTTATGGGGTTTATTTTGAAGAGTGTCTTTATGAATTACTTGCGCTTGAATAACTGAGCAAGTAAGTAAAAGTAATAGAATGTTGTTTTTCATACAAGTAAATTTAAAATATACCATCAAAAAATTTAGCAACTGCAAACGCAGCTATTGCTGCAACAAAACCAATAAAAGTAACTTTTAATGCTCCTTTAATTGGGGGTTGGCCTGTAACTTTACTTTTGAAATATCCAAAAACAAATAAACTTAATAAGGTTAAAATTGCCGAAAATAATAGTCCTTGACTTGGCGTATCTGTAAAAAAGTATGCCGATAAAGGAATTAATCCTCCAATAATATAAGAAATACCAATATTCGCAGCACTATTTCTAGCTCTTTTTGGATGTGGTTTTTCTAAGCCTAATTCGTATTTCATCATAAAATCGACCCATTTTTCTTTATCTTTTGCCATTTCATTGGCTATTAAAGTTTGAGTTTCATCATTTAAGCCATATTCCGCAAAAACTTCTTTTACTTCTTGTTTTTCTTTTTCAGGAATACTTTCTACTTCATCGTACTCTTTTTTTAATTCGGACTGATAATGTTCTTGTTCCGTTTTACCAGCTAAAAAACCACCTAAGCCCATTGCAATACTTCCGGCTACAATTTCTGCAATACCAGCTGTAATTATTATGGTATTACTATCTACAGCACCACTTAATCCGGCTGCTAAGGCAAATGGTACGGTTAATCCGTCGGACATGCCAATAACAACATCGGTTATAAAATCAGAGCTTTTTAAATGTTCTTCTTTGTGTTCCATTAATTATTTTATAGTTTAACGTAGGGCGTGAATTTACAATAAATAAATTAGGAAGTAACTTGGCAAAAAACTAATAATTTAAATGCTAATTACTGTGCATAATATCTATTTTAAAATAAAATAATACATTAAAGTAAGCTTCCTTTTTTTAATCGTCGCTTTTCCCTTTTAGTCAACTCCTTTTTAAATAAATCTTCATTAAAAACAGAAACGTAAGTTGTATTTGGTTGTAAGGTTTTATTACCAGTTGAAGTAGCAAAAATAGGAACAATATAAATTAAAGGACTTTCATAATTTGAAAAAGAAGTTTTTTTCTTATCAAACTTAAAATCAGATAAGTAGTATGTGGATAAATATAAATAACAAGATGCATTTGTTTTTTTTGTTGGAAGTATTCCAATTTTTGAATGAGGATAAATATATTGTCCTGGTTTAACTAAAATTCCATTCTTTTTAAAATTACTGTAATTAGTAAATGAACCATCTAGGTTTTCAACCAAAATATTATTATGATCACTTGAATAAATATTATTATCAGTAGTAATATCTAAGCGATTTTCCACTTTAATAACCAGTCCTTTTCTTATAGCATATACAGTATCTGATTTAGTAATAAATTGATAAGATTTCCAATTTTTAGGTGCTTTATGTCCTAAATAATTTTGACCTAAATTGGTCAATTCCTGAACCTTTAATTCGGCATTTTGTTTAAACGGAAGTAGGTAGACAAAATTTTTATCTATTTTTTTTGGATTTAAAACTCCTTGTATATAACTAACTTTATAACCAAAAGTAATTCCCCGATTTTTATTAATAGGGTCTAGAGATGCTAGTATTCCACTTGAATATTTAACAACTCCAAAGTAATTGTTAGCATACGCATTTTTTAAATTGGTAAAGGTTAATTTAACCGTATAACTGCCAGGAGCTTTTTTTGTGTAATTAAAATCTACACTATTATCGGATTGCCTTTTGTAATTTACAGTGATAGCTCTATTTTGTGCGTAAATTGAAAAAGAAAGCAATAAATTTAACAGAAATAATAAGTAATTTTTCATCTTAATTTTTTGGATTACAATTTTTAGGTAAATATAAAATATTATATCGTTTTTTTTTAATATAAAATGAATAAAGAAATTATTTGTTTTTAGTCAATAGTAAATTTAATTTTTAAGATGCATGATTTTATTATTTAGATTTTACGCGAATAAATGGTAATTTCGAAACTTAATTTAACTACTTTGAATGAGAAAATTTTCTATTACAGATAAATTAGTAATAACATCTATTAGTTTAAGTATAGGAGCTATTTTAATTGTTGCTTCCTTTTCATTTTATAATGCAAAGAAGGCGATTTTAGATAGAACATTTAAACAAATTACCTCTGTAAGAGTTATAAAATCTAATTTAATTGAAAAATATTTTTTGAACTGTGTTGATGAAATTAATTTAGCAAAATCTTCGTCAGATATTAAAAATATTCTTACAAAAATTAACCAATCAAACTTATCAAATAGAAATAAATACCTATTTGATAACCAGAATTTTACTCATAATTCATTTTTAAAAGAGTTAAAAAAGGAAAAATACAACGCTATTTATTTAATTGGGAAAAATAAAATTATTTATCCAATTAAAAAAAGCAAATCTAATTCAGATATTGACTTTGATAATGTTTGGAATAAATCAAAAAATAGTAATCCAATTTATATTAAAGATTTTGTAAAAACGTCAAATAATAAGCATTCTAATATTTTAGTAAGCTCAAAAATATTTGATATTAATAATAAAGTTATTGGAGTAATAGTTTTTGAACTATCGCCTAAAATAATTGATGCAATTATGCTTGAAAATAATTCAAAAAAAAATGGATTTGGATATTCAGGTGAATCTTATTTGGTTGGTAGCGATTATTTAATGAGAAGTTCATCGCGTTTTCATTCTAATGCGGTTTTAAACACTGTAGTAAAAACAGTAGCAGTTACCAATGCATTACAAAATAATAATTCCTTTAAAATAATAAAAGATTATAGAGGTGAAGTTGTTTTAAGTTCGTTTAGTAAATTAAATATACCTAATTTAAATTGGGTGATTTTAGTTGAAATTGATTATAAAGAAGCTACTGTACCAATTTATAAAATTAGAAGTGAAATAATTTTTATTAGCATATTTATATTTTTAATAGTTTTAATTGTAGTTATAATTTTATCAAATAAAATAACCTATCCTATTCAAAAACTTAATATTGCAGCTCAAAAAATTGGAGAAGGTAATTTTGATATTGATTTAAATTCCAATTTAAATGATGAAATTGGTGAACTTACGGATTCGTTTACTAAAATGACTAAAAAATTAAAAATTCAAACGGAAGAATTAAAACAGGAAAAAAGAAAACGACTTAGTTTATTAATTGATGGGCAAGAAAAGGAGCGCCAAAGATTATCAAGAGAATTACACGATAGTTTAGGACAACTATTAATTGGCTTAAAATTAAAGTATGAAAACTTATTAAATCAGTACCATATTATTAAAAACGATAATGAAGCGGAAGAATTAGGAAATCTATTTAATTTAACTATTGATGAAACTAGAAGAATATCAAATAATTTAATGCCGGCAGGTTTGTCGGAATTTGGGCTAACCGCTGCAATTAGAAATTTATGTAATACCTTTTCAGAATCCTCAAAAATTGAAATCCAATTTAATACTTTTGGAAATGCTGAAAAAGTGAATCAAAAATTACAAATCTATATTTTTAGAATAATACAAGAAGGTATTTCCAACACGGTTAAACATGCAAACGCAAGCAAAATTATAGTTGACTTAGCGTTTGAAGCTAATAAAATTAAACTTAAAATTAGAGATAATGGAATAGGGTTTAATATTGCTAATTCGGTTGATTTAAATTCGCATGGGTTAAACAATATAAAAGATAGAGTGGCATTATTTAAAGGTGTATTAAACTTTAGTTCTAAAAAAAATAAAGGCACAATTATTAAAATTGAATTTCCTTTAAAAAAATGAATATATGAGTGAAATTAAAGTTGTTTTAGTTGATGATCATCAAATTGTACGAGACGGAATAAAAGCGTTGTTAGCTAATAGTTTAGGAATAAAAATAATAGGAGAAGCTCAAAATGCAAATGCGTTTTTTGCACAATTAAAAACACAAATACCAGATGTAGTTTTATTAGATATTTCATTACCAGTAATGTCTGGTATAGAAATATCAAAAATACTTAAAACGGATTTTCCGAAAATCAAAATATTAATGTTGTCTATGTATACTTCAGAAGATTTTGTGTTTAATGCACTAAAAGCGGGTATTCATGGCTATTTACCCAAAAACACTACTAGAGATGAACTTGTACTAGCCATAAATGAAGTATTTAAAGGAAGGGAATATTTTAGCAAATCTATAGCGGATACCATCCTAAAAAGTTACGTGAAAAGTGCAAAATTCGGAAATGAGGTTTCTAGTGATACTATAAAAGTTTTAACTAACAGAGAACAGGAAATATTACGTTATGTAGTAGAAGGATTAAAAAATCCTACAATTGCTGAAAAGTTGTCCATAAGTATAAGAACAGTTGAAACTCACAAAGCTAGTATTCTAAAAAAATTGGAATTGAAAAACACTGTTGACCTTGTGAAATTTGCAATTAAAAATAAAATTATTGAGTTGTAATTTAAGTAAAACACGTACTTAAATATACGTAATTCAACAATTGATAATTAATGCTATTTTTTTCAAATTTGTATTTTAAAATTAAATACTTTAATGAGAAAAATAAAATTTTTTGCAGCAATTTTAACTACAATTAGTTCATTAACTTTTTTTTCAGTAACCGCACAAAATACAGCTCAAAAAGTAAATCCTTTTAAAGCTAATGTAGATTTTATGAGTAGATATGTTTGGAGAGGAACGGATTATGGAAACTCACCAAGTATTCAACCAAGTATAAGCTACACAAATTCCAATATCACTGTTGGTACTTGGGCAGCATATACAACCAATACACAATCTTTACAAGAAGTAGATATTTATGTTAGTTATGCTTTTTCAAAGTTGTTCTCATTAACAATTACCGATTATTTTTTTCCAAATCAAGATAATTCAAATGATAAATATTTTAATTATAACGATACATCAACGAGACATGTAATTGAAGCTTCGGCAAATTATACCTTTTCAAAAAAAATACCACTATCACTTTTAGTTGCAACTAATATTTATGGAGCAGATGCCAGAAGGATTAACTATGATGGAAGTATGGGTACAAAACAATTTTCAACTTATGCAGAATTGAATTATATTTTTAAAAATATTCAGGTTTTTTTAGGCTCTAATTTGACACATGAAAATAAAAATATCGGAGAAACAGGATATTATGGAAATTCTATAGGAGTTATAAATTTAGGAGCAACAGTTACAAAACAAATAAAATTTACAGAAATATACAATTTACCATTGACAATATCATTAATTACAAACCCTCAAACTCAAAAAATATTTTTGGTAGCGGGTTTTTCATTTTAATACATTAATAACTAAAATTTAATATTATGGGTTTTGATACAGGAACAACAACTTTTATGATTCTTAGCACAAGTTTGGTGATGTTAATGACACCTGGACTTGCTTTTTTTTACGGTGGCTTAGCCGGAAAAAGAAATATTCTTGGAGTAATGATGCAAACATTTGTCTCATTAGGTATAACAACAGTTTTATGGATTGCTTTTGGCTATTCCTTATGTTTTAGTGGAGGTGAAGGAGGTATTATTGGAAATCTGGATTGGGCATTTTTAAATGGCATACCATTTAATAATCCATACAGCGGAGCAAATGGAGAATATCCAGAATTTATTTTTATTGCTTATCAAATGATGTTTGCAGTAATTACACCAACATTAATTACTGGTGCATTTGTAAACAGAGTTTCCTTTAAAGCATATTTAATTTTCTTGGTTGCCTGGCAAGTTTTTGTGTATTATCCTTTTGTACACATGGTTTGGGGTGGTGGATTACTAGCTGAATGGGGAGTTCTTGATTTTGCAGGAGGAATTGTGGTTCATGCAACGGCAGGTTTTGCAGCATTGGCATCTGTAATTTATGTTGGTAAACGTACGGATACAAAATCACCCCCAAATAGTATTCCATTAGTAGCCATTGGTACAGGTTTACTTTGGTTTGGTTGGTATGGTTTTAATGCCGGAAGTGAACTTAAAGTAGATGCTATTACAACAACAGCTTTTTTAAATACCGATGTGGCAGCTTCTTTTGCAGGGGTAACTTGGCTTATAGTTGAGTGGATTAGAGAAGGTAAACCCAAATTTGTTGGTTTATTAACAGGTTTTGTTGCAGGTTTAGCAACTATTACTCCTGCAGCAGGTTTTGTACCATTATGGGCAGCTGTTCTAATAGGAATTGCAGCAGGTTTATTATGTTATATAGCAGTTCAATTTAAAAACAAATGGGGTTGGGATGATGCCCTTGATGTTTGGGGAGTTCATGGTATGGGAGGAGTGTTTGGAACAATTCTTTTAGGAGTATTTGCATCTTCAAGTATTAACGGACAATCCGGATTATTAGAAGGAAATGTTTATTTCTTTATAAAAGAAGTTGTTGCAGTAATTGGTGCAGCTGCTTATGCTTTTATATTTACCTATGTTATGCTTGTTTTAATTAATAGAGTAACAAGGGTAAAAGTAACCGATTCTGAAGAAAGCATTGGTTTAGACGCTTCATTACATGGTGAAAAAGCTTATGATGAAGGTGTTTTGTAATTAGTTGGATGAAATTTAAAAAAAAGGTCTGTTATAAAACCGACCTTTTTTTTTGGAAATTGTTTAAGTATTTTTTTAATATTTATTTAAAGAATTTTTAAAGGCAGTTACCGATAAATCAATATCTTTTTTAGTGGTTGCCCAAGAACAAACACTAATTCTAATAACTTTTTTAGTATCCCATGTTGCACCGCCAACCCAACAAGTTCTATCTTCTTGAATTTTTTTAATAGTTTCTTCTGTAACTTTATCATTTTTACAACGAACCAATATTTGATTAAACACTACATTGTTCAGCACTTTAAATCCTTCAATTTTATCAATTTCTTGTGCAAAATAAACCGCATTATTATGCAAACCTAAAATCATTTCATCCATTCCAGATTTACCCAAGTATTTTATAGTAGCCCATAACTCTACAATTCTAGATCTTCTGGACATTTCTGGAGTGTAAAACATGCCATCCCTTTCTTCACCTAAAATAATATAACTACCAGTCATATGTAAAGCGGAAACTATAGCTTCTTTGTCTTCGCACATAACAATTCCTGAATCGTAAGGTGTATTTAAAGTTTTATGTCCATCAACAGCCCATGAGTTTGCTAAATTAATTCCTTTGGTTAAATGTTTTAAGTTTTTGGATGCTGCAGCCCACAAACCAAAAGCTCCATCAATATGGACCCAAGCTTTTTTTTGTTGTGCTATTTCGCAAATTTTTTCAAAATTATCAAAGGAGCCACTATTTACATTTCCTGCTTGAAGAATAAGTATGGTTTTACTGTCTAATTCTGGAATATCTTCTACTATTATTCTTCCTTGGTTATCGGTATTTACCCATTCTATATTGTTTTTCCCAAAACCCAACAAGGAAATAGCCTTTAAAACTGTAGAATGTGCTTGTTTTCCAGTTACTATTCTAAGTTTAGGAGCATTAAATAATCCATCTTCATTAATATCCCAATTTAAACGTTTTAAAATACGATATCGTGCTGCGGCTAATCCAGCAAAAGTTGCAGCGGATGTACCACTCACAAATCCGGCAACAGTTCTTTTAGGTAAATCAAATAAATTAACTAACCATTTTTCTACAACCATTTCTAATTTAGAAGAAATAGGGGATATTACTTGCATTGCTGTATTTTGATCCCAAAAAATTGCTAAATTTTTTGCTGCTAAACCGGTTGGCACAACACTTCCATTTACAAAACCAAAATATCTACCTCCAATTTGAGAAACAGTGGCAGGAGATCCGTATTTATGAAGCAAACTAATTATAGTTGAAGAGTCTCCGTTATGTTCCGGTAAAGTTTCATCAAAAACATTTAAATCTTTTAAAGCTTTTTTAGTAGGATAAACATTTCGGTTAAACGATTTATTTATATACTGATAACCATATTTTTGTGCTTCCTTAAATATTTTTTTCGATTGCATTTCTGCAAACATGGTGTCTTGTATTTTAGACATAAACCTATTACTTTTATTTATTTTATAAAAGTAATCTTTTTTAATATGGTAAATAACGGATTACAACTACTTGTTATTAAAATACTTTTTTAAATATTTAATTAGTTTAGTTTTTTTAATGGGTTTAGATATATATTCATTACATCCTGCTGTGTGTGCTTCCTCTTTGTTTCCCATTAAAGCATAGGCAGTTTGAGCGATAATAATAATGTTTTTATTAAATTTACGAATAGATTTTGTTGCTTCATATCCATTCATAATAGGCATTTTAATATCCATTAAAATAAGGTCTAATTCTGGGTGGTTTTCACATATTTTTATGGCTTGTAAACCTGTGGTTGCTCTATAAACGGTGTTAAAATAACCTTCTAAAATAATGTTTAAATACTGAAAAGCATAATCATCATCCTCAGCAATTAATACATTTATTTTTTTTGAGAGTGCTAAATCAGATAGGTTTGAATTATCTATTTGAGGTTTTGGTTTTTCAATGGTTTCCTTTATTAAAGGCAAAGTAAAATAAAAGGTACTTCCACTTCCTTCTTTAGAGTTTACCCAAATTTTTCCACCCATCATTTCAATATAAGATTTGGAAATTGATAATCCCAAACCAGAGCCTTCATAAACGTTTTTATCTTCAATATCGGCTTGAACAAATCTATCAAAAATTGCTTTTTGTCTATTTTTAGGAATACCAATACCAGTATCGGATACAAAAAATTCTATTACTTTATTTTTTATGGAATAACCAAAAATAATGTTTCCTTGATTGCTATATTTAATAGCATTTTTTAATAAGTTAGTTACTACAGCATCAAATTTTGGGCGATCGCTTTCAATAACTAAGTCTTCGTTTTTTCTTTCTAAATTAATAGACAATTTTATTCCTTTATTTACCACTTCAGGTTTATAAAATTCATATAAATTAAATAATTCTTCATTTATGTTAATGGCAGATGTATTTAAATTTATTTGTCCTGTTTCTAATTTAGAGATGTCCATTAAATCATTGAGAGTACTAAGCAATCTCTTACTACTTTTCCTAATAATATCAATATATTTTTGTTGTTTAGTATCGGTTAATTCAGGATTTTTTAATAAATCAGTAAACCCTAAAATTCCGTTCATTGGTGTTCGAATTTCGTGGCTTATATTGTGAAGAAAAGCTGTTTTTAAACGATCGGATTCTGTTGCTTTTTTTAAAGCAATTTTTAAATTTTCTACTATTTTTTTACGATGGATAGAAATACTAATTTGTTCTGAAACAAATTCTAACAAATCTTTATCTTTTTCGGTATAAGCATTTTTATTTGTATAATTTTGTACAGCAATAATTCCTATAGGATTTTTATCTATTACAAGAGGTACACCAAGCCAAATTTCAGGCATAGTTCCTAATAATTGTATATTATTTTTTTTAACTAATGCAACTAATTCTTCTTTTGAAATTAATAAGGATTTTTTGGCTTTAATTATATAATCTGTCAACGTATTACCAGCAGGTATTTCCTTAAAACTATCTTTTTCATCCTTAAAAAATGGTAAAGAAATAGTATTAGTTTCTTTATTATGAAGAGCAATATAAAAACTATTGGTATTTATTATTGTTCCTAATTTCTCTTTTATAATGGTTATTAATTGATATAAGTTTTCACTTTGAATAACTGCGTTTGAAATATGAAATAAAACTTTTTGAATTTGTTCAGCTTTTTTACGTTTTGTAATGTTTTGTATTACGCCTTTAAAAGTTTGATTTACTACATTTACTTCACCAATTCCTTCCATCCATTTTAAGGTTTTCGTATTTTTGGTAATAATCCTAAACTCGTGATGGTATTTTGAACCTTTTTCAATAGCTTTTTTTAGTACTTCATTATTAGTTTCTACATCGTTTGGATGAATTAATTTACGCCATTCAGAAAATTTTAGCTCTTTTGTTTTTTCTAGTTCGGTTACATCAAAAAATGTGTTAGAGCACATTCCTAAATTTGTTTTTAAGTCTAAATTAAAGGAACCTATTTGAGCTATTTGTTGTGCATTTTGTAAATTTTGTTCACTTACTTGTAGTTCATTAGTTCTTTCTTCAACTAATTCTTCTAATTTTTGATGGTATTTTTTTAATTCTTTTTCGTTATTAAATCTATCAATAGCATTTTTAACGGTTATAACTAACGTTTTTAAATAATAACCATCAACATCTTTAATTAAATAATCAAAAGCACCTTTTTTTAAAGCATTTACTGCAATTTCTTCACTTCCTGTACCAGTAACAACAACAATAGGGATATTTAAATTTAAGTCTAAAATTTCAAAAGTAGTGCCATCTCCTAAAAAATAATCGGAAACCACTGCATCATAGGTGTTATTTTTTAAGGCTTTTTTAGCTTCTTTAATAGAATTAACCACATGATAAGTATATGGAAAATCATGTTTTTTGGTAAACCGTTCAAAAGCCATTTGGTCAACTTTATCATCTTCAATTACAAGTAGATGTTTCATAAATTTATTTTTTTTCAGGTAATTCACTAAGTGTCCAATATAAATGGATGGTTTTTATGGTTTCTACAAATTGTAAATAATCTACAGGTTTTATCATATAACCAGAAACTCCTAAATTAAAACTCTCCATTTTATCTTGTTCTGCTTTTGAGGTAGTTAACACCACAACAGGAATTCTTTTAAAATCTATATTTTTTTTTATTACTTGTAAAAACTCAATCCCATTCATTTTTGGCATATTTAAATCTAATAAAATAATGCCCGGACGTGTGTTTGATTTGTTTTTTAAATAATCTAAAGCTTCTAAGCCATTGTTGCAAACGGCAATAGGATTGGTGATTTTAATCTCTTTTAAAGCTCTTTTAATGGTCATAATATCTACTAAATCATCTTCCACTAATAAAATTAATACTTCTGATTGCATATTATTCATTTTTAATTATTTTTTTAATAGTAACATAAAACGTAGAGCCTACTCCAACTTTTGAGGTAAGCCGTACATCGCCTCCATATATTTGAGCAATACGTTTTACCAAACTTAAACCAATTCCTGTACCTTCTTGTTCGTCTCGTGAAACTAATCGTTGAAATATTTTAAATATTCTATCAAAATACTGGTTATCAATACCACAACCATTATCTTTAACATAAAACTCATAAAAATTATCTCGTTCGTTTATCCCAATATTAATAAACCCTTTTGGTTTATCCATAAATTTAATAGCATTTTGTATTAAATTTTGAAATAATTGAGTAATTCTCGTTGGATCAGCGGTTATAACAGGCAATATCGTATCTATTTTTATTTGTATGTATTCTGGTGGATTCATTAATTCAATGGTGTCTTTCACTAAATTATTTAGGTTTATGATAACTTCTTTTTCTTGCGTTTTACCAATTCTTGAAAATTGTAATATACCTTCAATTAAATTATCGAGCCGTTGTACTCTACCAATCAATAAATTTAATTGTTTTTGACCATCTTCATCTATTTTATCGGCATAATCTTGAGATAACCAATAACTTAATTGACTTATAGCTCGAAGTGGCGCTTTTAAATCGTGCGATACAATTTGAGCAAAATCGCGTAATTCTCTATTTGAATGTTCTAATTCTTTAGTGCGTTCTTCCACTTTACTTTCTAATTCATTGGTATAAGCTATAATTTCTTCTTTTAATTTCCATTGTTGAACAGAAATTGCTAATTGGCTTGCTATTTCTTTAATTATTTGAACGTTTTCTTTGGTAAAATAACTGGCTTTATCTGTAGAGATATTTAACATGCCAGTTAATTTATTTTCAATCATAAGCGGAGCAATAATAACAGCATTTACGTTATTATTAATAAGGTCTTTAAATATATATGAGGATGTTTTACTTGTTTTTAAATTATTTATTAATTGAACATTTCCTGTTTTTAATAAAGGCAAATCTACCAAATCATAATTATTTTTAGAGATACTGGAGTTTGCTTTAATTTTTATTTTAAAATCTGAAATTAATTCAATTCTATTAAATGAATTGTTAGTAGCGTCATATAATCCAAAAGAAGCTAATTTAAAGGGAATTAATTGTTTTAATTCTTTAAAAACATTTGCTGCAATATTTTTAGGAGATTTTGCTATTAATATAGATTTATCTAAATTATGAAGTAATTCTAATCTATTTGCATAGTTTTTTAAGGCTTTTTCTGCCAGTCTTATATCGGTAATATCATGAACGGACCCTACAAGATGGGTACAAACTCCGTTGTTATTATATATTGGAGAAATTGTAACTTGACCTGTTTTTGTTCCTGTAGGGTATTTTGTAGTTTCTTCCCAACTAACCACTTTATTTTTATTTATTGCTTCTTGGTATTTTTTTAGAACCAAAGTTAAGGAGGATTCTGGTATAATATTGTTAACATATTTACCTTCTACATTTTTTTTTGAAACCCCAGTAGTTTTAACAAATGCCTTGTTTACAGAAACAAATCGGTATTTATTTTTTTTCTCCACTTTTAAATAGAAAATAATATCTTCAACGGTGTTATGAATTGAAGACATTTGTTGTTCTCTTTCATAAAGAGCAATTTCAGCGAGTTTTTGCTCTGTAATATCATATACAGTACCAGTGGAATTTTGCGGTACTCCATTTTTATCAAAAACAGTTTTTCCTCTTTCAATTACATATTTTATTTGTCCAGATTTTAATAACAAACGGTGTTCTATTTTATAAGTAGTTTTGGTTTTTAATGAGTTTAAATAAGCAGTATTTACTTTTACTCGATCATCTGGATGAATGTTTTCTAAAAAAGTTTCATAAGTAGCTTTAAATTCTTGAGGTTTTAAATTAAAAATTCTATAAACTTCATCAGACCATTTAAGTTTATTGCTTATTAAATCAAGGTGCCAATGTCCTAAATGTGCAATTTTTTGAGCCTCTTTTAATTTTAATTCACTTTTAATTATTTTTTCTGCTGCTTTTTTGCGTTCTGTAACATCTCTTATAATAGATTGATAAGTTCCATCAGGCATCATTTTTGAATGCATTTCAATGAATACAGCTTTTCCGTCAGAACGCAATAATTTCCGTTGCGCTATTATTGTTTCACCTTTTAAAAGTAAATCAAACCTTAAGGGTTTAGCATTTGCTTCTACTTTTGAAAACAAGGAGCTAATATGTTTTCCTACTAGTTCATCATAAGTTTTTTCTGTAATATTTAATGCAGATGTGTTGGCATTAGTAATTATTCCTTTTGGTGAACCCTGTAAAATTCCATCCACAGCAAGTTCAATTATTTCGCGGTACTTAGTTTCACTTTTTTTTAATGATTCTTCGGCTATTTTACGTTCTGTAATATCTTGAAAAAATATGGCAAGTCCATTTTTTGAAGGTATTATTCTATTTTCATACCATTTATTCCAAGGAGTATAATAGTCTTCAAAAATAATTTCATTTTGGGTTTTTACAGCTTTGTAATAATTTTTATAAAAAGGTTGGTTTATAGCTTCAGGAAACTCTTTCCAAATATTTTTACCAATTAAATCTTTAGGATTTCTACCAAACATTTTTCCTGCTTTTTCATTAACATTAGTATATTCCCAATTGGTATTTAGAGATACATACCCATCGGTCATGTTTTCTAAAGTGTTAAAAATAAATTTGTTAGCTGTTTTTATTTTTACTTTTGCTATTTTTTTATCATCAATATTTCTTGAAGAAGCAATTAACCTTTCTTTTCCGTTAATTTTTACAAGCTGAATACTAACTTCAACCCAAAATACATGTCCATTTTTATGCCTTGCTTGCCATTCAAAAGTTTGGGTACCTTCTTTTTTAACTTTTTGCATCCATTTATTTGCTTCTTCTTTGGTATAAGGATAAACGTCTGAGCTTAAGGTTTGCATATCATTTTGCATAACTTCTTCTTTAGTATATCCAAATTGATTACACATGGCTTTATTTACATCTAAAATTTCTCCAGTTTTTGCATCATGAATAAAAATAGCATCAGAAGTTCCATCAAAAATAGTTTGATGATAATTTTTAGATTCAATAAGTTCTTGGGATATTTGACTTTTTTCTTTGGTAACTTGTTCAAATTTTTGACGATAGGTAAGGGTTGAAAAAAGATCTTTAAAAGTCCTTTTTTTCGGTTTTTGGAGGTTAGTTTTCTTATCTACATAAATTAGATAAAATGTAAAAAGAGCAGTATAAATAAATGCCGAAGAAATTTTAGCTATTAGGTGTGAGTTTAAATTATTTAAAAAATGGTCTGTACCATAATTAACACCAAAATTAAAAAGCAATGAGTCTATGCTTAATACGATTGCCATTGTAAAAAAAAATCGTAAAAAGAGAGAAGAAATATTTTTTGCAATAATTTCATAAATAAAAATAATTACAAAAACATCTATTAAAAGAGCAATGGTACCTACTAATGTAATTTTTGATTGTTGTATAAATAATTTTTTAGGAAAATTATAAACATTTAAAATTCCTTCTCCTTCAATTTTTAAACTAATAATGTATTGCAAGAGTAATAAAACTAAATTTGCTACAACAATTGCGTAAATTACTTTACGAGCCTCAAAAGCATTTTCTCTAATATAGATAAGCAAAATAGAAAATAAACTTCCAGTAAATAATATGGTTCCAGGTGAAATTAAAACACTAGGAGTAATTTCAAAATAAAGTGTATTGTATAAAAACACTTGCATAAATTGAAACAATCCTAATGTAATAAACAATAGACTAAATCCAAATATAGACCGCAATTTGAATAAAGTTAAAAGTAAACTACCTACTATAATACATTGTAAAACAAGAATTAAAATTTGGTTATAAGCAATAGCGTGCATAATTATTTTAAGCAGTTTTTTAAATTAAATTGGTAAACAGGTACTATAATTTTATTAAAATTAACACATTTAATTGTTATATTTTAATAAATAAGATTAAAATGCTACTATTATATAGTATTCTAAAAATATTATTCTTTATTTTTACTTATCCTTAAAATTGTAATAATTAACTAAATATATATCATGAAATTTTTAAAAACTATTGGAATTGTTGTTATTAGCATTATTGCTCTACTATTAATTGTAGCTTTATTTGTATCTAACGATTTTAATTACGAAAAATCTATAACTATTAATACACCAATTGAAAAAGTATGGGAACATACCAATAAATTATCGGCTATGGATGTTTGGACGCCATGGTTAGATTATGATCCTAATATGAAAATTGAAATTACTGGTACTGACGGAACTATTGGAGCAATGAGTACATGGAAAAGTGATAACGAAAATGTTGGCTCTGGAAGCCAAACTATAACTAAAATAGAAGCACCAACTTTATTAGCAACCAAATTAAAATTTGCGGAACCTTTTGAAAGTGAGGCAGATGGTTATTTAAAATTAAAAGAAGAAGGAAACAATACTTTAGTAACTTGGGGTTTTAAAAGTAAAATGCCTTATCCTTTTAACTTAATGAAATTAACCATGAATATGGAAGAAGCTGTTGGAAAAGATTTTGGTTTAGGACTTAATAAATTGAAAAAGCTTTGTGAAAACGAATAAATACCAAAATTTCATTACATTTATTAAAATATAATTAAGATATAAACTTTTAAAAAATATAAAGATGGCAAAAGGACAAGATGCAAAGAAAAAAGTAAAAAAAGAACCAGTTAAAACTGCAAAAGAAAAAAAAGCAGCTAAAAGAGATAAAAAACCTAAGTACGAATAGTTTACTATTTAGCTTGATTTAAATTTTTTATGAATTTTACGGATTGGCTTGGTTTTAGTGGTGTTTTTTTAATTTTATTAGCTTATTTTTTAAATAGCTTCGGTTTTATTACTACTAAAAATCTTTCGTTTATTTTATTAAACTTATTTGGTTCTATATTAGCTTGTTTAGCTTCTGTTTTATTAAAATATGTTCCTTTTATTGTATTAGAAGGTATTTGGGCTTTAGTTTCCTTATTTTCTTTGCTAAAACGGGTTAAGCTATTTTAATTATTACAGGGGTGAAGGTATTTTTCATTTAAAAAGAGTATTCCTTTGTGTGTGAAATTTGTATCTATTTAAATCGTAGATTCAAATAGCCTTGATAAAAATGGTGGCGAAAAACTTAAAAATTTCGTTTATAAACCAATAGTATGTGGGAAGAATAACTTAAAATTTATGATGAAATAGTGTCCAAATGCCATAGGTTTGAGCGAAAAGGAAAGACTATGCCTTATACTTCTGCAAATGGCTATATGTTTTCGCTTTTCAATAAAGCTGGGGAAATTGGGTTTCGGTTTTCTAAAGAAGTTCAACAAAAGTATATTAAAAAATTTGATTCTTCCATTTACAAATCTTATAATGCTGTTATGAAAGGTTATGTATTAATACCAGAGCAAATGCTTTCTGATTTAGATATTTTAGCAAAATACCTAAATGAAAGTTTTGATTATGTTATGAGCCTTGAACCTAAATAGATAATTCTAAATATATTTATGCCACTTTTTACTTCTTCCTTAGAAAAAAGATTTTGGTTATACTCATTATTGGTTTTAGTTGCAATACTATTTTCTCTCACTTTTGGTCGTCCATTGCAAAAAATATTTGTAAACCAAAACGTTCAAGCAGTTTTCTTTTTATTAGGAATGGTTTTAGTTGGTATAACCATTTTAATATATGGTTTAAAAGCCCAAACAAGTAAATCAGAATTAGCTATATGGTTTGGTCTAGCTGCAGTTTACATTATGTTAATTTTTAGATTAGGCGCCCCCGAACGCAGCCATTTAATTGAGTATAGCGTTTTGGCAATTTTTATACATAAAGCACTTTTAGAAAGAATAAATAGTAAAAATAAAATGTTAAAAACTGCTGTTTTAGCATTCACTTTTACATTTATAATTGGTGTACTTGATGAAACCATTCAAGTATTTTTACCAAATTAGAAAATAAAAAAAAATTATAACCAATTAAATTTTAATATTATGGCAAGAATTAATCCTTATTTAACCTTTAATGGTAATTGCGAAGAAGCATTTAACTTTTATAAATCCGTTTTTGGGGGCGAATTTGATCACATTGGAAAATTTAAGGATATGCCAGAAAATCCTGAATGTCCAATTTCTGAATCGGATAAAAACAAAGTAATGCATGTTTCACTTCCTATAAGTAAAGAAACCATTTTAATGGGCTCTGATACAAGCGGAGAGTGGTCTAACAATTTTAATCAAGGGAATAATTTTTCTATTTCAATAAATACAGATAATATTAAAGAAGCAGATAAACTTTTTAGTGATCTTTCGCAGAAAGGGAAAATTATGATGCCCATGAATAAAACGTTTTGGAATTCATATTTTGGAATGTTTACGGATAAATATGGTATTCAATGGATGGTAAGTTGTGCCTTAGATGGTGATAAATAAGTATATGTAATTAAATAGATTAACACTCAAAAAAAATGGAACTAAGCGTAAATGTTGATATAGAAAAACCTATTAAAGAAGTTTGGAAAGCTATTACTGATTTTAAAAACTGTACAAGCTACATTAAAAGTATAATTAAACTAGATATTATTGAAGAGCCAAAAGGGACTTTAATTGGGTTTAAATGGAAAGAAACTAGAATGATGTTTGGTAAAGAAGCAACAGAAACTATGTGGATTACTGATTATGCCAAAAATAAATTTTATCAAACAAAAGCTGAAAGTCATGGGTCTGTATATGTTTCAAAATTAATGGTTGAGCCTAATAATAAAAACACCAAATTAACCATGTCATTTTCCTCTGAACCACAAACGTTATTTGTAAAAATATTCTCTTTTTGCACTGGATTTATGTTAAAAGGTTTTATGAAAAAAGAATTATTAAAAGATTTAAATGATATTAAATTTCATTTGGAAAACATAAAATAGAATTATTTAATCGAATAATTTCAATTAATTAGTAGACATCAATAAAAGCTAAATTAGTACAGCCAATATTTTTTTGGAGGAACATTATCGTCTCCTATTTGCCAGTAAAGGTGGAGGTTCTCCATTAAAAGAATTCCATCGGCTAATACTTTTTGCACCAATGCCTGAAGCCCTAATAACCGCTCTGTCTCCATAACGTTCACGCATTTTATCCATTGCTTGATATAAGTTTATTATTTTATCATTGTCTTCAAATAAATTAATTTGATGCCCACCACTTACCAAATGGCTAAATTTAACACCAATTAACCGCACTAATAATCTACGTTGGTATAATGTTTTGTACAAGTCCATTACAATTGGTAAAATAGAATGATCTGAAGAACTATATGAAATCCGTTTTTGCTTAGTATACGTTTGAAAATCAGAATACCGAATTTTAAACGTAATACAAGCGGTTAATTTATCGCCTCTCCGTAATTGGAAAATTAAATTTTCGGTCATTGCTACAATAATACTTTTCAGTTTTGTAATATCAGTTGTGTCTTTATCAAATGTTCGTTCTGTTGAAATGGATTTTCGTTCATGGTATTTTATAACTGGTGTGTTATCAATTCCGTTAGCTTTTTTCCAAATAATGCTACCAGACTTTCCAAAAACTTTAGACATCATATTAACTGGCATTTCTTGTACCGTTTTTATCTGCTTAATACCTAAATCACATAAAGTATTGTATGTTTTTTCACCTACCATTGGTATTTTACGAACCGATAAGGGAGCAAGAAAAAACTTTTCTGTACCTACATTTACTTTTATTTCGTTGTTAGGTTTAGCTTCGCCAGTGGCTATTTTTGAAACCGTTTTATTTGCTGATAACCCAAATGAAATAGGCAAACCCGTTTCTCTAATAATTTTAGTTCGCAATTCTGAAGCCAATTGATGGCACCCAAAAAATTGATCCATTCCTGTTAAATCAATATAAAACTCATCAATAGATGATTTTTCATATAAAGGAACGGCATCCTTTATAACATCCGTTACTAGCTTAGAATATTTGGTATAAATTCCACTATTGCCACGTAACACAATAGCTTCTGGACAAAGTTGTTTTGCCATACGCATAGGCATTGCAGAATGTACACCATATTTGCGAGCTTCGTAACTACAACTGGCAACAACACCTCTATCGGATGTACCACCAATTAAAACAGGTTTTTTTTCTAATCTGCTATCAAGTAGACGTTCACACGATACAAAAAAGGTATCTAAATCCATATGTACAATGCTTCGTTCTAAACTCATACATATTCTTTTTTAAAATTATCTGTATATCTTGAATCTTGAATTATTGCTTGTTTTTCAAAAGTTATCACTTCAATACTTATGCAATCAAATTCTTCTACAACCTTGCCTTTTATTTTATATACTCCTCGTCCTTTAATAGGATATTTTTTTACAGTTGGCGGAAAATGTACCGTATCTATATGATCTCCTTTTTTATCTACAAAAGTTCCAAAATACATTAATTCACCTTTTGAAGTACTGGTTCTTTTTGCCGTTACATAATAGCCATATACCGTAACAACTTTTCCAATAAAGTTTGTAAAATCTTTTGCTGCTATCTTTTGTTTAATAGGTTGGGTTAATAAATTAAAAGGATTGCATAATGGAAATCCTAAATACTGAATTTCATCAAAAGCATCTTCAAAGTTATCACAACTTAAAGTGGGGGTGTTATACACTACTTTTTCTGATTTAAAAAGCGTAACAATGTGTTCTTCTTGTGGTACTTTATTTACTTTCATATAAGCTTCCCATAGCAACTCTCGCTTATTTCTTCCTGTAAATTTAAAAGCGTTTATTTTTATTAAAATAGCCAGTTGTTCTAATGAAATAGAAACACGCTCTATAAAATCATCTAAATCTAAAAAAGGACCATTTTTTTTACGTACTTCTACAATTTTTGAGGCATTTTTAACTTCAAAACTTTCTAACATCATAAAACCTAAATAAATATTATTTTCTTCAATATAATTTTGATAATAGGATTTATTAATGGTTGGCGGATGAATAACAGCTCCGTTCATTCTAGCATCGTGTACATAATATTCTGGACGATAAAAACCACCAAAATTATTGAGTGTTGCTACTAAATATTCTAACGGATAATAGGCTTTTAAAAACAAACTTTGATAGCTTTCAACCGCATACGATGCTGAATGCCCTTTGGCAAAAGCATATCCGGCAAAACTTTCAATTTGTCGCCAAATTTCAGAGGTTAAAGTATACGCATGACCTTTTGCTTTGCAATTATTAAAAAACTGATTTTTAACTTTTAAAAATTCTTCACGCGATCTAAATTTTCCACTCATACCACGCCGTAACATATCGGCTTCTCCTAAATTTAATCCTCCAAAATAATGTGCCACTTTTATAACATCTTCCTGATATACCATAACGCCGTAAGTTTCTGGCATAATTTCTAATAATATTGGATGCGCATCTTTTCTGCGTTTAGGATTTCGATATCTTTTTATATATTCACGCATCATACCTGATTTTGAAACGCCTGGCCTAATAACAGAGCTGGCGGCAACCAATCCTAAATAATTATCTACTTGTAATTTTTTTAATAACATTCGCATTGCTGGCGATTCTACATAAAAACAACCTATTGCTTTTGCGTTTCTTAATAAATATTTAATTTTTTCATCTTCTTTAAAACGCTTAATATCATGAATGTCAATTGCTGAATGCGTTGGATGGTTATATTTTACTATATCTACTGCTTCGCGTATTTTTCCTAAACCACGCTGACTTAAAATATCAAATTTGTATAATCCAATATCTTCGGCAATTACCATATCAAACATAGCTGTAGAAAACCCTTTTGGAGGTAAATATGTTGCCGTATAATAATCTATAGGTTTCTCTGAAATTAAAATTCCACCAGGATGAATACCCAAATAATTTGGAAACCCCTGAATGTATTTACTATAAATTAGCACTAATTTTGATAAATTATCTAATTGATTAGGATTAAAATTATTGGTTGTTAGCTTGTCTATTTCATCTTTTGGCAACCCAAATACTTTACCTAATTCTCTAACGGAAGCTTTGTATTTAAAGGTATTATAAACTGCAATTAAAGAAGTGTTTTTAAATCTTTTGAAAATAAAAGTCATAATATCATCTCTATCTCTCCACGAAAAATCCAAATCAAAATCGGGCGGATTAGTACGATATAGGTTTATAAACCGCTCAAAATACAAATCTAGTTCAATAGGGTCAACATCTGTAATTCGTAACAAATATGCAACAATACTATTGGCTCCACTTCCTCTACCAACATAGTAATATCCCATACTTCTGGCATATTTTAAGATTTTCCAATTAATTAAAAAGTACGATACAAATTGCTTTTCTTTTATAATTGCAAGCTCTTTTTCTAATCTGGTAAACACGCGTTCTCCTAGTTTTTTATAACGATAATCTAAACCGCTATACGCTAATTTTCGAAGTAATTTAAAATCTAATATTTCATTATTACTATATGTCTTTTGATTTTTAGGAATTCCTTTTTTAATATCAAATTTAATAGTACAAGCGGCTATTAACTTTTGAGTATTTTTAATAATTTGAGGATATTCTGCATATATTTCTTTTAAGATATCTTCAGAAATCATAATATCACTTTCCTTTCCTTGTTCCGATTTTGGTAATTTACTTAACAACGTATTATTATCGATAGCTCGTAATAATCGGTGGGTATTAAATCCTTTTTTATGTTGAAATGAAACTGGTTGCAAAATCACTAATTTATCTTGTTGAAATCGCCATTCAGAAAATTTTAAGTGATTTAAATCCGATGGTTTAACGCCTATAAATTCATTTTTATTCAGTTTAAATACTTCATTTTTAAAAGGATAAATAACAAATGTATTTGAAAGTTGCCTTGCTGTTTTTGGAACAGAAAACTTATCTAAATGTAATAATTCAGATAAATAATTATTAATCTGCTGGTAGCCTTTATTGTTTTTTGCAATAATAATAAATTGCTGTTTTACTCCATTTCTAAAATCTACTCCAAGCACTGGTTTTACAGCATATTTAGTTGCTAAACGCACAAAATCTAGATTTGCTGAAGTACTATTTATATCTGTTAAACAAAGTGTTGAAATTTTAAGTTTAGAAGCCAAAAACAACAATTCCTCTGGCTTTATGGTGCCATATCGTAAACTAAAATATGTATGCGTGTTTAAATACATTATTTGTTAAAATATTAGGTAGCTCGTTATTTTTTGCTAAATTAGCTTATTATTTGAGCATTTGTTGCTCATAAAATTAGCATTATGAATTTTTTACCCAATAATATTAAACATATTAGAACCTTAAAAGGCTTAACCCAAGAGCAATTTGCAGAAGATTTAAATGTATCTCGCTCAAGAATAAGCTCTTATGAAGAGAATAGAGCAATTCCTCCAATAGATTTTTTAGTGCAACTTTCAGATTATTTTACAATTCCGATTGATGTTTTAATTAAAAACGATTTATCTAAAACAAATAATAGTTCGTTTATTGAAATTGGAAATAAAAGAGTATTATTTCCTATAACTATTGATGGTGCTAACGAAGATTTAATTGAAATTATTCCTGTTGAAGCTTCCGCAGGTTATTTAAGAGGTTACGCCGACCCTGAATATATAGAACATTTAAACAAAATAAAATTACCATTTTTACCTGTAGGAACACACAGAGCGTTTCCTATTAAAGGAGATTCTATGATTCCTGTAAAAAGTGGTTCGTACATTGTAGCACGTTTTATTGAAAATGTACAAGATATAAAAGATGGTAAAACCTATATTATACTCACTTTAAATGATGGAATAGTATATAAACGTGTATATAAAGAACTAGAAGAACACAACATGTTACTTTTAGTTTCTGATAATAAAAAGTATGACCCGTATTATGTAAAAGAAGAGGAAGTGTTAGAATTGTGGGAATTTACCTGTAGTATTAACACTCAGGAATATGAAGAACATGAACTAAAAATAAGTAGTATTGCAACTATGCTTACACAATTAGGAGTAGAATTAAAGGAATTAGAAAAAACCTATAAATAGTGTATTCCATAATTGATATAGAAACTACCGGACACAGTAACAAAATTACTGAAATTTCCATTTTTGTTTTTGATGGAGAAAAAGTGATTGATGAATACACCACTCTTGTTAATCCAGAAGGTACAATACCGCCATTTATTACCAATTTAACAGGTATTACAAATGCTATGGTAGCCAATGCACCTAAGTTTTATGAAATAGCAAAAAAAGTAAATGAAATTACAAAAGACACCGTTTTTGTAGCTCATAATGTAAATTTTGATTACAACATTATTCGACAAGAATTTAAAGATTTAGGGTTTGATTTTAAACGAAAAAAACTATGCACCATTCGCTTGTCTAGAAAATTAATTCCAGGATTAAAATCGTATAGTTTAGGAGCGCTTTGCTCTACCCAAAACATAGTTATTAAAGATAGACACCGAGCTAAAGGAGATGCCCAAGCTACCACCATTTTATTTGAAAAATTGTTGCGTTTAGATACTAATCAAACGGTGTTTAATTCCTTTTTAAATCCTCGATCAAGACAAGCAATTTTACCTCCTTTATTAGCAAAAGAAGTTGTAGATAATCTTTCGGAAAAAACAGGAGTTTACTATTTTAAAAACAATAAAGATGAAATTATTTATGTTGGAAAAGCTAATAACATTAAACAACGAGTACTAAGTCATTTTTATGATAAAACAAAAAAAGAAATTAGTATGTGCCTGGAAACAAGCAACATAACTTTTACTGAAACAGGTAGTGAACTAGTTGCTTTATTAATGGAATCTTCTGAAATTAAAAAAATATTTCCAAAATATAACAGAGCACAAAGACGAGCACAGGAAAGTATAGGATTGTTTAGTTATGAAGACAGAGAAGGCATTATCCACTTAGCATATAATCGACTAAAATTAATTTCAAAACCTCTGATGAAATTTTACAATGAGACTGAGTGTAGAGTTTTTTTAGAAAAATTATGCGAACAATTTGAATTATGCCCAAAATATTGTCATTTACAATCTAATGTTGCAACTTGTTTTCACTATCAAATAAAGCAATGCAAAGGCATTTGTAGAAATGAAGAAGATGCCATCACTTATAATCAAAGGGTTCAACAAGCAATTCAGTCTGTTCAATTTAACACCAATAACTTTGTAATAAAAGAAACAGGAAGAACCAATAAGGAATACTCCTTTGCTTTAGTTTTAAATGGAATTTATAAAGGTTATGGTTTTATCAGCAAACGTAAAAAAATAAAAACCACAGAAGATTATTTAAAAGCTATAATAGCTCAAAAAGATAATAATGATATTAAACGAATTTTGCGCTCGTATCTTAAAAAAAAGGTAGATACCATAGAAACATTAAGCGATTATACTCCTGAATTAAATTCATTTGAATTATGTGCTATCAAACAAAAATAACAAAGCAAAAAGAAGAAATTAAGCAACGTTTCAACGCAGATGTAGGTGAATTAAATTTCTTTGAACTCAAAGAGTTTTGTAGTGCATTTGACTATCCCAAAACACCGGTTATTACAAATAGTTCACCAAATAATATTCAGTTATTTAATTGGGGGTTAATACCTTCTTGGTCTGAAGATGTCGCTATTAGAAATTACACCTTAAATGCCAGAGTAGAAACTCTATCCGAAAAAAAATCGTTTAAAGATGTAATGCAAAACAGATGTTTAATAATTGCAAATGGATTTTATGAATGGAAATGGTTGACCAAAAGTGGCTCTAAAAAGCAAAAATATTTAATTACCTTACCTAATGAAGAATTGTTTGCTTTTGCAGGCATTTATACGGAATGGACAGACTTTAATAACGAAAAAACAAACTCATACACTATAATAACTACACAAGCTAATCCATTAATGTGTAAAATTCATAATACCAAACAAAGAATGCCAATAATTCTAAAAAAAGAAGATGAAACTTTTTGGCTACAAGGTAAAAACTACACTGATTTTGCTTTTCCGTACAGCACAGAACTTTTTGCAACGTTGTTGGATAAAAATAATGAGCAATTTGAGCTTTTTTAAAATTAATTTTAGTTATAGAATGACTATAAATTATTTAAAAGATAGTAAAGTTCTTTTTAAATTTTATTAAAATAATTTAATCTACTAAAAAAGTGTGTTCGTTTGTGTGTTCAAAGTTAAGAATTTCGATTAAATTTCGCATAAAAAAAACGGTTTAATGTGAACTAAACCGCTTGATTTGAAATACTTAATCTTGTAGCGAGATCGAGAATTGAACTCGAGACCTCCGGGTTATGAATCCGACGCTCTAACCAACTGAGCTACCTCGCCATTTATTGAGGGTGCAAATATAAAAATAAATTAATTGTTGCTACAAGTTAATGGCTGATTTTTTTTTAAAACTTAATTTTTTTTACATAATTTATTTATATATATTGTGCTTTTAAATAGAATATATGTTAACACAAACAAAATTTGAATTAGAATTTCCAATACAGGCTTCACCTCAAATGTTATTTCAATATTTTGCAACCCCATCAGGCTTATCAGAATGGTTTGCAGATAACGTAAATTTAAGAGGTGATATTTATACTTTTATATGGGATGGGGCTGAAGAAAAGGCTAAAGTACTTCAGGAAAGACCTAATGAAAAAATAAAATTTACTTGGCTTGAAGAAGAAAACGAAAAAATTTATTTTGAATTTAAAATTCAAGTAGATGAATTAACTAAGGATGTCTCATTAATTATAACAGACTTTGCTGAAGAAGATGAGGTAGATGAATCTAAAATGTTTTGGGAAAACCAAATTGAAGAATTAAAACACACCATTGGAGCATAACTTCTTTAACATAACTAAAAAGCCTTGATTTTTTCAAGGTTTTTTTAGTTCCCATAAGTTAAAATATAGAATTAATGAATTTAAACGGTAATTTAATTCAAAATAACAAGCAAATATTTAATAACTTAAATAGAGCATTTAAATATGGTGATGCTTTATTTGAAACTATTAAAGTAGCGGATTTAAAAGTTATTTTTTTAGAAGATCATTATTTTAGATTAATGGCATCTATGCGAATGTTGCGCATGGAAATACCAATGAATTTTTCTTTGGATTTTTTTCAAGAAGAAATTATTAAAACGGTTACCGAATCAAATTTTCAAAATGCAAGGGTAAGAGTTACGGTTTTTAGAAATGATGGAGGACTTTATTTGCCTGAAGATAATAAAGTTAATTTTTTGATTGAAGTTAGTGAGCTAAAATTAGGTTCAAAACAAAATTATGAAATAGATGTTTTTAAGGATTATTTTATTTATTCCGGATTGTTATCTACAATTAAAACTACCAATAAATTAACTAATGTATTGGCAAGTATTTATGCCTCTGAAAACGGATTTGATAATTGTATTTTGTTAAATGAAAAAAAGAATGTTGTAGAAACTTTAAATGGAAATATATTTTTAGTTAATAATAATACTTTAAAAACACCTCCAATTTCTGAAGGCTGTATAAAAGGGATTGTTAGAAAAAAAATTATTGAAATTGTAAACAAAAGCGATAAATTTAATTTGGAGGAAACTCAAATTTCACCGTTTGATTTGCTAAAGGCCGACGAAATATTTATTACCAATGCTATTATTGGAATTCAATCGGTCACAAAATATAAAAAGAAAGCCTTTAATAAAGAGGTTGCTAAGGAATTAGCAGAAGAGCTACAAAAACTAGTTTAAAGATGGGTTTTTAGGTGCATTTGCCCAAATTTGATAATCACCACCTAATTTTAAAATTTGATTTTTCCAAATATCCTTACTTTCTAATCCTAATAAATCAGGATATTTATTGTCAACCACAACCCAGTTAGATTCAGATAATTCTTCTTTTAATTGATTTTCAGTCCATCCAGAGTATCCTAAGAAAAAACGAATGTCCGACTGGTCAACTTTGCGGTTGTTTAATAAGTTAGTTAGCGTCTTAAAATCCCCTCCCCAAAATATACCATTAGAAATTTCAATGCTATTTGGAATTAAATCAGGAATTTTATGAATAAAGTATAAGTTTTCTGGTTCTACAGGGCCACCGCTAAAAATTTTAAAGTCGCAGTCTATATCAGGAATTAAATCTTTTAATACAAATTCAGTTTTTTTATTAATAATAAAGCCAACACTTCCATCTATATTGTCTTCCGTTAAATATATAACAGACCTATTAAAAGACCTGTCATTTAAAATGGATGGTTCAGAGATTAATAATTTACCTTTTAAAAGATTTTTTACTGACATTTATCATAAACATTTCTTTAAATATATAAAATTTATAATAAATAAAAAAACTCTCTTTAAAAAAGAGAGTTTGAATAATTTAAAAAAAATCTTTAAAACTAGTTTACAGCATCGCTAAAACCAGCTCCAGCTTTAAATTTCACTACGTTTTTAGCTTTAATTTGAATTGTAGCTCCTGTTTGAGGATTTCTACCAGTTCTTGCAGCTCTATTAGATACTGACCAAGTTCCCCATCCAACTAAAGCAACTTTTCCACCTTTTTTTAAAGTTTTTGTTACATTGTCAGTTAATGATTCTAATGCTGATTTTGCAGCTGCTTTTGTGATGCCAGCATCTGCTGCCATAGCATCAATTAAATCTGATTTGTTCATAATTTAAATGTTAAATTTATTTAGGTTAAACATATTTTGCTTTTAAAAGCTTAACAAAGTTATACGGAATAAGGGCTTGTGCAAGTTTTTGGTATAAAAACTAACCTTTTTGTTAATAAATGAGGGTAAATGTTAATAAACTTGTGTTTATAATTCAAAAAATACGGCTAGCCCTATAAAATAATGGGCTTACAGCATTTTAGCATCCGATAAAAAACTATAGCCGTTTAATAAACTTTTAGTATCCATTTTTCTTTTGCCAGCCAACTGTAAACTTTTTATTTTTAACAAGCCATTGTCCACTGCAATTTTAATTTCATTTTTGCTAGAAATCATTTTCCCAATAGTATAAGAATGATTTACTACTTCTTTTTCAACATCAAATATTTTAACTTTAATTTTATCTTCTCCATTTAAAAGAAAACTCCAAGCTGCAGGATATGGGTTTAGTCCTCTAATTAAATTATAGATTTCATTTAATGGCTTGCTCCAATCTATTTTACAAGTTTCTGTATAAATTTTAGGAGCGGATTTACTTTCTAAATCTTTTTGAGGAAATGTTTTAATATTGTTCTCCGAAATTAGTTGCGCTGTTTTTACAACAAGTTTACTGCCTATTTGTAATAATTCATCGTGTAATTCGCCAACATTTGTATTTTCCGTAATAGCTACTTTTTCTTGCAAAATAATAGAGCCAGTATCAATTTTTTCATCAATAAAAAATGTGGTAACTCCAGTTTTATTTTCTCCATTAATAATTGCCCAGTTTATAGGGGCAGCACCTCTGTAATTTGGTAATAATGAAGCGTGTAAGTTAAAGGTGCCATATTTGGGCATTTGCCAAATTATTTTTGGCAACATTCTAAAAGCAACTACAATTTGTAAATTTGCATTTAATTGTTTTAGCTCTTCTAAAAAAGATTCATTTTTAAGGTTAGTAGGTTGTAATAAATTTAATTGATGCTCTAAAGCATATTTTTTTACTGCAGATTGATGTAATTTTTTTCCTCTTCCTGCTGGTTTGTCAGGCGCTGTAATAACACCAACAATATTAAAATTGGCTTGTTTTAGTGCATCTAAACTTCCAACGGCAAAATCGGGCGTACCCATAAAAACTATTCGTAATTCTCTCATTATTTAGTTGCTTTAAATTTATTTTGCGAATTTATAGATATTTTGTCTTCAACCATTAAGTTTTTTAAACATTTTAAAATAGTTTCTTTTGGATAGTTTAATTTCTGACAAATTATAGCCGAAGTTAATTCTTGATTTTTTAATAAAATTTCTATTTGTTTTGTTACCACTTTATTAGAAATTAAAGTATTCTTTTTCTGTTCACAAACATCGCAAATACCGCATACTTTTTTTGACGTTTCTTTAAAATAATTTGAAATTTGAATATTTCTACATGTTTTATTATTTGTGATGTATTGAATTATTGCTTCTAATTTGTTTTGTTTTATTTTATGCTGATGATTAATATGATTGGAAATACTATTTATAATATAATTATCATCGCGAGAAACTAAAAAAGATATTTTAGATTGGTTAGTATTTGCTTGGTAATGAATAATTTTATTAGTGTGAAGTTCTTTAAGTTGATTAATTATGTTTGGAACAGAGCAATTCATTTTTTTTGATAAAGAAAACTCATTTATTATGGTATTGTAATCATAAATGCCACCATAACTTCTTAATAATAAGTTTATTAAAGCTTTTTTATTTGGTTTAAGTTCAAGGTAATCAAAAACTTGTTGACTTTTAATTAAGAATTTTACCGTTGTTTTTTTATTAAAATTTTCATCTAAGGAAACTATATTTTCTCTATCTAAAATTTTAATGGCATTATATGTTTTTAATAAAGGTAATTTATAATGAAAACAAAATTTTTGCATAGAAAAATCATAAATTTCTTTTGGTAATTCACCCATAGAAATTTTAAAATAGGAGTTTAATTTTTGATAAACTTCCTTAACAAATTTAGAATTTGGTGAGTTTAATTGAAATTGTTGTAAAGTCTCATTAATGTTATGCGGATTGCTTAAAATAATAGCTTCAGAAATTTTACCATCTCTGCCTGCTCTACCAGCTTCTTGTATATAATTTTCAATACTATTTGGTACTGTAATATGAATAACAGAACGTACATCAGCTTTATTTATTCCCATTCCAAAAGCATTTGTTGCTACCATAATTGGGGTTTTATTGGTAATCCAACTTTCATAGGCTAAGCTTTTATCACTTGTGGACATTCCTCCGTGGTAATAATTACTTTTATAGCCTTTTTTAGATAATAAGGAACTAATTTCTTTAGATTGTTTTCGCGTGCCAACATAAACAATTATGGAACCACTATTTTTTAATATACATTGTAATAGCTGCCCGTAAATATCTTCAGTAATTATAACTTTAAATTTTAAATTATCTCGTTTAAAGGATGTTTTAAAAATTATAGGATTCTGTAGTTCTAATTTATCTTGAATATCTTCTAATACTTCTGGTGTGGCTGTTGCGGTTAAAGCCATTATATTAGCTTTTGGACAAATTTCTTTCAGAACTTGCAGTTTTAAATACGAAGGTCTAAAATCATGTCCCCATTCTGAAATACAATGTGCTTCATCAATGGCAATTAAAGAAACATTTAATTGTTTTATTTTTTCTTGAATTAAAGGATTCTGTAGTTTTTCAGGTGATAAGTATAAAAATTTAAAATTTCCAAATTGTAAATTATCAAAAGCAACAATAGTTTTTTCAAAATTTAATTGAGAGGTTAATGCAATGGCTTTTATATGCTTTTCTTTTAATTGATTTACCTGATCGTTAATTAAAGCAATTAGTGGCGATATAACTACGCAAATACCATTTTGTAATAATGCAGGTATTTGATAACAGAGTGATTTTCCTGCTCCGGTTGGTAGTAAAACAACAGAATTTTGTTTTTGTAAAGTAGCCGTTATAATTTCCTCTTGAGGTTTTCTAAAACTAGAATGATTCCAGTATTTTTGAAGTATCTCAATAGGCGTTTTCATTATTGTATAGTTTCTAAAATAAAATCAGTCCTATCTTTTACGGTACCAAAAGGAACTTCTATTATATTGTAATTTAAATCTTTATAAGCTCGGTTTAAGTGATTGTGTATTGCTAAAGATTGCTCAAAATTTTCATATCGTTCACTATCAGAAATAAATATTTCTTTCCAAGGAGCCATTAAAAAAATATAGTCATACCTGTATAAATTACTTTTAGTTAGGTAAGAACCAGGGTAATCTACACTAATATAATTCATATAAGCGTGTACATCAGGAATTCCTCTATCAAAAAACACAATGTCATTGTTTTTTTGTTCGGCTTTTATATATTGATTAACTCTGCCTTCTAATAATAATTCGCTAAAAAGTAATGGATTGGTTAAAAATAATTGTTCCACTCCATTTTTTCTTGCATTTAAGGTGACTTCTCTCGAAATTTCAAACATGCAGGTATAATTTCGATTAGCTAATTCATTAATCACAGTTGATTTACCTGTTCCTGGTCCACCAGTAACTACTATTTTTTTTTGCATATACAAAAATAAGGTATTCCTTAAATTATACTAAAAAATTTCATGTAATTTTGTTAGTTACTATTAACAATTAAATTCTTTGATAAAAGAACTAAAAATTATTAAGAAAATAAATGGATAAAAAAGAAGCATTTTATAAAAAATTAAAAAGTGATTTAGAAGAAACTACTAAATTTCCTACTAAATATTTATATAAATTTATTGTACCTTCTGAGAAAGGGAAAATAGCACAAGTTGAATCTGCTTTTAACCATTTAGGAGCAGTAATAACTAAGAAATCATCAAAAACTGGTAAATTTATTAGTATTTCTATTTTAGTGAATATGAATAGTGCAAATGAGGTAATAAAAAAATATAAAGAAGTTGCTGTTGTTGAAGGAATAATATCTTTATGAGACTTTTAACATCTTAATTAAATAATTAAAAATAAATTGCAACGTTTTATAAAAAACCAACTCTAAATTATTTATGAAATTTCTTAAAATTTGTATTGTATTTCTAATATTTACCAAAGGTTTTTCGCAAGAAAGTAATCATGTTTTATTTACAATTAATAACAAACCATATTACGCGCAAGAATTTTTAGATACCTATAAAAAAAACCTAAAAGTTACTAAATCAAATAATGAAAGTATTAAAGATTATTTGAAGCTTTTTATAGATTATAAATTAAAAATTGAGGAAGCTAAAAACTTAGGTTTAGATACTATTCAAAAGTTTAAAAATGAGGTGCAACAATATAAAAATCAGTTGATAATTCCTTATCTTAAAAACGATAGTTTAACAAATAAATTAGTTAAACAAGCATATAATAGGTTAACTAAAGAAGTTAATGTTAGCCATATTTTAATATTTTTAAATAAAAATGTTAAAGGAAAAGATACTTTAGCTGCTTATAATAAATTGTTAGCGGCAAGAAAGGAGATTTTAGGCGGAGCCAAATTTGAAGAAATTGCCAAAAAGTATTCTCAAGATCCCACTGTAAAACAAAATGGTGGAAATATTGGTTATTTTACTGCATTGCAATTAGTTTATCCTTTTGAAAATAAAGCATATAATACTATTTTAAATATGGTGTCAAAGCCATTTAGAACTAAATTTGGCTATCATATTTTAAAAGTTAACGATATAAGAAAAAATAGAGGTGAAGTAGAAGTTGCTCATATTATGATTAGAAATGATAAAGCAGATTCAAAAAAACGTATAGATTCTATTTATCAAATTTTAAAGCATAAAAAAACAGATTTTTTTGAGTTAGCTAAAAAAGTTTCTGAAGATAAAGCAAGTGCTGTTATTGGAGGTAGGTTAAAGAAATTTGGAACAGGTAAAATGATTGAAAGTTTTACAAATGTTGCATTTTCCTTGAAAAATGAAAAAGATATATCTAACCCTTTTAAAACTAAATTTGGATGGCATATTATTAAGTTATTAAAAAAATATCCAATTGGAAGTTTTAAGGATTTAAAGCCAAAATTAACAGACCAAGTTAAGCGAGATGCAAGATTTAAAGTGGTAAATGAAAGCTTATTTAAAAAACTAAAAAAACAATTTAATGTTGCAACAGATACTATTGCTTTAAACCAGTTTACAAATGATAACTGGAGAATTCATCCTGAGAATTTTAAAAAAGTATTGCTTACTATTGAAGAAAAAAAATATTATCAAAAAGATTTCAGATTATATTTAAACGGTCAAAATCAAAAAAACATATCCATAGCTTATCGTAAGTTTAAACAAAACAAATTATTAGATTATTATAAAATTAATTTAGAAGAAACCAATTCGGATTTTGTTAAAATGTTTAGTGAATTTAAAGATGGCATGCTATTGTTTGATCTGTTGGAGAATAAAGTTTGGGAAAAATCTAAAGATAGTGTTGGACTAAATAATTTTTATGAAAATTTTAAAAGTAAAAAATATAGAAATAAAAATTTGAAAAAGAATAAAGGTGAAATAATTTCAGATTATCAAAATTATTTAGAAAAAATAATGATAAAGCAGTTACATTTAAAATATAGGGTTGAAGTGAATAAGAAAGAAGAAAAACGATTATTTAAAACAAATAGTTAAAATCTGTATGAAACAATTTTTATTATTTTTTATAGTAATTTCTATGTTTTCTTGTAATTATTTTACTTTAAAACAAGATGATAGGAAGCCAGTTGCAAGGGTAAATGACACGTATTTATATAAAAATGATTTACAAAATATTATTACAAATAATAAGTCAAAGCAGGATAGTATACTATTTGTAAAAAATTATATTAATTCGTGGATTAAACATCAACTTCTTTTAAATAAAGCAAAGGTGAATTTAGAAGAGCAAACTAATAAATTTGAAGAGTTAGTAAAAAAATATAAAGAAGATTTATTTATAAATTCTTACAAAGAGAAAGCCATAGAACAATATTTAGACACGGTTGTAACTGAAAATGATATTGAGGAATTTTATAAAAAAAGCAAACAAAATTTCAGGTTAAATGAAAATTTAATTCAATTAAAATATATAAAAACAGGTAAAAATGTTTTGAATAAAAAAGAACTTATTAAGCTTTTTAAATCTAAGAAACAAGAAGATTTGGATAGTTTAAAAACTAAGGAATTAGAGTTGAAATCTATGAATTTAAATGATAGCATTTGGGTTAAATATTCCGATTTGATTTCTAAAGTTCCTGTCTTTAAAAATGTGGATAAAAAGCAATTGTTAAAAAAAGATTATTTTATTCAAAAAGAAGACTCATTAAGTTTATATTTGCTGAAAATATCCAATGTTTTAGTTATTGGTAACGTAGCTCCAAAAAGCTATATTAAGCCAACAATAGTGCAAATTATTTTACAACAACGAAAACTAAAACTTTTAAAAAATATTGAAGAAACCTTAGTAAACGATGCAAGAAAAAAACAACAATTTGAAATATATTAAAATGAAGAAAAAGTTTATATTAATTGGCTTATTATTATGTTATTTAGGAGTTAATGCTCAAGAAAAATTAGCTAATAATTCCAAAAAAATAAAAGTAGATGGAGTAGCAGTAGTAGTTGGAAAAAACATTGTACTAGATTCCGATATTGATAAGTTTAAAAAGGAATTAAAACAACGCTCCGAAGGAAAAATTGACATTTCAGATTGCGAAATTTTAGAAGAAATTATGATGCAAAAACTATTAGCGCATCACGCAGTTGTAGATAGCATGGTGGTTATGGATACAGAAGTAAATTCTGAAGTTGAAAGAACCATTGGTTACTTTACTCAACAATTAGGCTCTATGGATAAAGTTTTAGAAATGTACGGTTTTAATAATGAAGCCGATTTAAGAGGCGAATTATATAAAATTCAAAAAGAGCAAATGCTAATTCGTAAAGAAAGAGCAAGTATAACTGAGAAAATTGATGTTACTCCAGAAGAAGTTAGAACGTATTACAATAATTTAAAAGATGGTAAAAATTTACCGGAATTTGGAGCTGAAATTGAATTGGCTCAAATTGTAAAAACAGTAAAACCAAGTGATGCAGAAGAAAAACGTGTTGTAAATAAACTAAATGAAATTAGAAAAGATGTTGAAAACGGTTTTAGTTTTCGTTTAAAAGCAATTATAAATTCAGATGATCCAGCAGTTTCTGGTAATGGACCTGGATCTGGAGGGTTATATACCATAACACGACAAAGTAATTTTATTAAAGAGTTTAAGGAAGTTGCTTTTAGTTTAGATGAAGGAGAAGTTTCAGAACCATTTAAATCTGGTTTTGGCTGGCATATTTTAAAAGTGGAAAAAATTAAAGGACAAGAACGAGATGTTCGTCATATATTAATGCAACCAAAAATAAGTAATGAAGAATTGGAAACTGCAAAAAATGAATTAGCAAATATTCGTCAACAAATTTTAGATAAAAAAATAACCTTTGAAGAAGCGGTTTCAAAATACTCTGAGGATAAGGAAACCAAAAACAATAAAGGATTAATTTTAAATCCACAAACTAATGATACTCATTTTAGTTTAACTAGAATGGATCCAACATTATATGGAAGAATTAGTAGTTTAAAACAAGGCGAAATTACAGAGCCGTTTTATGATGAAGTTAGGGGAGGAGCAAAAATGTTTAAAATTTTATTAGTTAAAAGTAAAAATGATGCACATACTGCAGATTTTAAAAATGATTATGAAAAAATTCAACAATTAACTCTTGAAAAAAAGAAAGAAGAAACTATTGATAAATGGGCAAAAGAGAAAATTGTAGATACCTACATAAAAATTAATAAAGATTTTAAAAAATGCAACTTTAAAAATAACTGGAAAAAAGATTAAACATGTCCGATGTAGAAGAATTATCAAAACTAGTAGATAAATATAATTTACTGAAGCAAGAAATTGGCAAAATTATAATTGGTCAAAATAAAGCTGTAGAATTAATTATATTATCTATTTTGAGCGGAGGTCATTCTTTATTAATTGGAGTTCCAGGGCTGGCAAAAACCTTAATGGTTCAAACCATATCAAACTGTTTGGGTTTAAATTTTAAACGTATTCAATTTACTCCAGATTTAATGCCTTCAGATATATTAGGAAGCGAGATTTTAGATGAAAATAATCAGTTTAAATTTATAAAAGGACCAATATTTAGTAATATCATTTTAGCAGATGAAATAAATAGAACTCCGCCAAAAACGCAGGCAGCATTATTGGAAGCAATGCAAGAAAAAACCGTTACTGTATCAGGCCATCATCACATATTAGCAAAACCATTTTTTGTATTAGCAACTCAAAACCCTATTGAGCAAGAAGGAACATACCCGTTGCCTGAAGCTCAATTAGATAGATTTATGTTTTCTATAAATTTAGATTATCCATCTTTTAATGAAGAAATTGGCATTGTAAAAGCCACTACAAGTGATGCTAAAGTTGTTTTGAAACCTCAACTAACTGGAGAGGATATTGTAAGTTTTCAGCATTTAATACGGAGAATTCCAATTGCAGATAATGTTATAGAATATGCAGTTAAACTAGTTTCAAAAACTCGTCCAAATTCTGAAAATGCTTCTGATTTGGTTAAAAATTATATTGATTGGGGAGCTGGACCTAGAGCTTCGCAAAATTTAATTTTAGGTGCAAAAGCAAATGCAGCAGTTAATGGCAAATATTCACCAGATATAGAAGATGTTCAGGCAGTTGCCTATGCTATTTTAAAGCATAGAATTGTTAAAAATTATAAGGCAGAAGCCGAAGGTATTTCTGAAAAGAAAATAATAGAGTCGTTATTTTAGTTTTCGAAAAAACTGAACATATTTCCTCCATATTTTTTACTATAACTAAATTTAGTATGCTGAGATAAATCTGTATGTTTTGAATGTTCTACAATTAAAAGTCCGTCTTTATTAAGGCAATTATTTTCAAAAACTAAATCCACAATTTTTTCAAATGAAGTAAGTTCAAAATTATAGGGCGGATCAGCAAAAATTACATCATAAGATGTAGCTGCACGTCCTAAAAATTTAAAAACATCACTTTTTATACCATTAATATTTTCATCTAAATCATTTGCTATTTTATTTATGAATTTTACACAACCATAAAAAGAGTCAACTGAAGTTATATTATTTGTTCCTCTTGATGCAAATTCTAAACTAATATTTCCTGTTCCTGCAAATAAGTCTAAAACACTAATTTCACTAAAATAAAAAAGGTTATTAAGAATGTTAAATAGTGCTTCTTTGGCCATACCTGTAGTTGGCCTAACTGGTAAATTTTTTGGTGCTTGTATGTGTTTACCTTTATATTTTCCGGAAATAATTTTCATTTTTTAAAATTGATTTAATAAAGTGAAAAAAGAATGTTTTGATAAATCTTTTAAAATTTCAGGAAAAAACGTTGGGTTATAAAAAGATATATTTCTAACATATTGATAAAGAACACGATATAATTCAAATTTCTGTTCAATATCTCCTAATAAAATAGTTTGAATTTCTTCTGGATTAAGTTTTAATTGTTCCATAGTAAATAAAATATAATAAATGAAATCTTCCTTAGTTGTAAAATTAAAACAATTATATAGAATCAATTTGTTGTTATGAACTATCATAATTTCAAACTGATTTTTAGTTACATTTATAAAGCAAATTTCTTTATCTGCATTTTTAAATTGTTGTATAAGTTTTTCAATTAAAATAGTAGAAGCATGTTTATAGGTGAAAGCGCCATAAACATCCAACAAAAAATTATTAATATTTACAAACGGAACATAAACATTTATTATTTCTGTATTTTCAATAGAGTCAAAAGCTATAAAATCATCTTCTAATAACTTAACGGAATACTGTAGATAACTAGCTAGGTTTTTTTTATCAAAAAATGGTTCAGGAACCTGAGAAACTAAATTATTGAAATGTGTAACACTAACCGATTTATATTTTAAAGAAAGAATTTTATGGTTAGCATATATTTTTTTAATTAATTCTAAGTGTTTTTTAGGAGAAATATTTTTATCGGTAAATTCATAAACTTCAAAAACACCTACTTTTTTTTGTATTTTATTGTAAACACAAAAAGAAAATCCATCCAAACTAAGTTGGATGGATAATTGGTTATCTAATAGATTTAGATAATCTATATTATTCGTCTGTATCTTTTTTATCTCCTTTATCATAAAATGGAGGCCAGTTACCATCTTCACTAACTTCACCAAGCGAACCTACTTTTAAAAAGGCTCCTTTAATGTTTTCTCCACCAATGGCTTCTTTTTCTTGTTTAATTAAGTTATAATCCATTCCTTTTAAAATTAAACTTTTGTCTACTTTAATTTCAAATACTGGAGTTTTTATAGTTCCAAATTTTTCAATTGTACCAGTTTCAATTTTAAATTGCTGATCAGTTCCTGGAATTTGTAACATATTTTTATAATCTTTTCCTACAAATAAGTCTTTAACAGGTTCGTAACCAACGGTATCTACAACCCTTTCTTCAATTTCTTTAGTAATTCCACCACCAATATGTATGGTTTTAGGAACGTTTTTAGTTTGGGTAATTGCAAATTCAGCTGTGTCAATAAAAGAAATTAAATCTTCTCCTTTATTGGTATATGTTCCAGTTACTTTTTTATGTGCAACTTCAGCATCACGTAATATTTTAAGTACTTTAATTACTTTAGCATATTTAGCTTTTTTCGCTTTATTAAACTTAATAGGTTTAGTTACTTCAAAATTAATTTTATAAACTAAAAATATTGCTAAGGCAATTAAAACTACAGAAATAATCCAATGTAATTTTCTTGGGATGTAATTTACAACGGCATAAGCCAACAAAGCAGTAACTGCAATAGCTGCTATTATAATAAAAAATGTTGTCATTTGAGTCTTTTTATGTTTTTAGCAAATCTACAAATTTTTTTTAATGAGAAAAATTTTTAAGCATAAATCAATTTGTATATTTGAAATTTATTTTACTTATGACAAAAACTGCTCCCGATTTTTTTAAAGATTTACTTACTAAATTTCCTTTTGAACCTACAAATTCGCAAGAAATACTACTTGAAAAATTGTCTGATTTCATTTTTGATAAAAATTATCAGTCTCTATTTTTATTAAAAGGATATGCAGGTACAGGTAAAACTACAACTATTAGTACCGTTGTAAATAACTTATGGAGAGCAGGTAAAAAGGCGGTTTTATTGGCGCCAACGGGTAGAGCTGCCAAAGTTATATCTGGATATTCAAACCGAGCAGCATTTACAATTCATAAAAAAATATATTATCCAAAAAAAAATAAGGGAGGTGGTGTAAATTTTGTGTTACAAGTTAACAAGCATTCCAATACTATTTTTATTGTTGATGAAGCTTCTATGATTTCTGATTCCTCAACTGGAGTGAAATTATTTGAAAATGGCTCTTTATTAGACGATTTAATCTCTTATGTGTACTCAGGANTGCATTGTAAATTAATTTTAATAGGAGATACGGCTCAATTACCTCCTGTTAAACTTGCAATAAGCCCTGCATTAGATGCACATAATTTAAGTATAAATTACCACAAAGATGTAACAGAGTTTGAATTAGATGAAGTTATGCGTCAACATGAAAATTCTGGAATTCTTATTAATGCTACAGATTTAAGATTACAAATTGCTAATCAAGGCAATCAATTTAAATTTCAATTAAATTTTCCTGATTTAATAAGATTAGAAGACGGATATGATATTCAGGATGCCATTAATACCGCTTACGATAATATTGGGGTAGAGGATACTGCTTTTATTGTACGCTCCAACAAACGTGCTAATCAATATAATCAACAAATTAGAAGTAAAATTAGAGGGCAAGAAAACGAGATTTCAACCGGTGATTTTATAATGGTTGTAAAAAATAATTATTTTTGGCTTAAGGAAAGTAGTGAGGCTGGTTTTATTGCGAATGGAGATATTTGTGAAATTCTTCAAATTTTTTCGATAAAAGAATTATATGGATTTAGATTTGCAGAAGTAAAAATTAGAATGATTGACTATCCAAATCAACGTCCGTTTGAAACTGTATTACTTTTAGATACGCTAAGTTCAGAAACGCCTTCATTATCTTATGAAGATTCCAACAGATTATATCAAGAAGTTGCTAAAGATTTCACATCAGAAAAATCAAAATACAAACAGCTTTTGAGTATTAAGAAAAGCAAGTATTTTAACGCATTGCAAATAAAATTTTCTTACGCAGTAACTTGTCATAAATCGCAAGGTGGACAATGGAAAACGGTTTTTATTGAGCAACCATATTTGCCTGAAGGTCAGAATATTGAATATTTAAGGTGGTTGTACACAGCGGTTACCAGGGCACAAGAAAAAGTATATTTAATTGGTTTTAAAAATGAAATGTTCGAAGACTAAATTAAATCAGACATTCCAGGAATATTTGGCATACCATTTTTAGCAGCTGCAGAAAGTTCCGTTTCCTTAATTTCATTTGCTTTAGAAAGTGCTTTATTTAAAGCAATTACCAAATAATCTTCTATTTCTTCTTTATCGGTTAATTCTTCAGAAATAGTTATATTTTTAATTTCATTATTAGCAGTAACAGAAACTTTAACAGCACCATTATTTGCTTGTTCATCAATAATTATAGTGTGTAAACGTTGTTTTGTTGCTTCAATATTCTGTTGAGCTTCTTTCAACTTATCCATCATATTACCTAAATCACCAAACATTTTAATATAATTTTAATTTTTATCGAAGGCAAATATACTACTTTTGCCAAGTTAAATGAAAATAGCAATATGAATATAAATGCACCGATAGCAAAAAAAGTAGCTAAAAAATTAGAAAAACACGGAGATATTAGAATGGATGAATATTATTGGCTAAATAATAAAGAAAATCCTGATGTTGTAGCATACTTAAATGCAGAGAATGAATATTATAATGCTAAAACTTCAAATATTAAGACGTTACAAGAAGATTTATTTCAGGAAATGAAATCTCGAATTAAAGAAGATGACGAATCAGTTCCTTATAAAAAGAATCAATATTTATACATTACAAAATTTAAAACTGGACAGCAATATCCTATTTATACGCGAAAAAAAGATGTTAAAAATGCTGTTGAAGAAATAATGTTTGATGTTAATAAAATGGCAGAAAAACATGCGTATTATAGTTTGTCAGGTATTTCTGTTAGCCCAAACAATAAAATTGCAGCTTATGGAATTGATAAGGTAAGTAGAAGGCAATATACTTTGCACTTTAAAAATTTAGACACTAATGAAGTATTAGAAGATAGAATAGAAAACACTACAGGTTCAGCAACTTGGGCAAAGGATAATAAAACCATTTTTTATACTCAAAAAAATCCTACTACTTTACGAGGCGAAAAAATATTTAAACATGTTTTAGGAACAAATTCAGAAGATGATATTGAAATTTATTTTGAAAAAGATGAAGCTTTTAGCACATATGTTTATAAAACAAAATCAGAAAAGTATCTAGTAATAGGTTCTTATAGCACGGTTTCTAGTGAATTTAGAATATTAGAGAGTGATAATCCAAACGGAGAATTTAAAATATTTCAACCAAGAGAACGAGATTTGGAATATAGTATAGCACATTTTAATGAGCACTTTTATATTTTAACCAATAAAGATGCTGCTATTAATTTTAAATTAATGAGAACTTCTGTAAAAACTACTAATAAAGAGAATTGGGAAGAAGTAATGCCACACAGAAACGATGTATTGTTAGAAGATATTTCCATATTTAAAGATTTTTTAGTGATAGAGGAACGAAGTAATGGTTTAAATAAAATTAGAATTAAAAGATGGGATAAAACGGAAGATTTTTATTTGCCTTTTGAAGAAGAAACCTATTCGGCAGGAGTTTATTTTAATCCAGAGTACAATACCAATGTAATTCGTTATGGATATAATTCTATGACAACTCCAAATTCTGTTATCGATTTTAATGTACTTGATAAAACAAAAACCATTAAAAAGGAGCAACAAGTATTAGGAGGTGATTTTGATAAAAATAATTATAATAGTGAACGAATTTGGGCAAAGGCAGAAGATGGAATTGAAATTCCAATATCCTTAGTGTATCATAAAAACACAAGCCTAACCAAAAACACACCGTTATTATTATATGGTTATGGATCATACGGTTATACTATTGATGCAGGATTCAGTTCTACACGTTTAAGTTTATTAAATAGAGGTTTTGTTTTTGCAATTGCACATGTTAGAGGAAGTGAATATTTAGGAAGAAATTGGTATGAAACAGGTAAATTATTACATAAAAAAAATACGTTT
>JGI24024J18818_10000012_pt1 | contig 44037 bp, 62 predicted proteins | sample Cruoilmetagenom2_FD_18818 | JGI IMG/M metagenome (IMG submission 18818) | reverse complement strand
CTTTCTTCAATAACGCTTCAACAGTGAACATCATATAGTTCTTCGTGTTCTTCTCTACATCTGCCATATCTCCGTATAACAAACTGACTGGAATACCTATAGCCATCGCCACTTGATTAAGGAAGCCATTCGTTACCTTATTGATTTCGTCCACACTTTGACCGACCGAACCACCCTGAGAGGTTTCTTTGTACTCAAAGCCCTTCTGTTGCGGAATAATCGCAACGTCTTTTAAATCAACAGCCTTATACATGTTATTAATGAACTCTTGTAACTTCGCTTGATGTTCTTGACTCTTAGCAGAAATCATATCCATATCCACCGTTGCTCGTATCTGATTCTTACGCTTTTGCGAACTCAAAATACGTCCAAACAAATCACCATAATCAGTAAATAAACTATCAATCAATGGAACTAATTTTCCGTTAGCATATCGAATGTGGATGACTTCGCTTTGTTTAAATGATCGTTTGAATTCAAATTCCTTGACGACAACGTTTGAAAAATAATCTCCCAAGACTGCGTACTCATTGTGAACGAAGCTATCAGCGATTAACAAATCACCATCGTCAGCTTGAATAATCAAACATTCGTTTTCGTAAATACACTTATTAACGAACGTCCCCCAAAATGTACTAGCTGTTTGATTCTTATTCGGTCTGACGTTTAAACGATAGTACAATTCGTTTTTTTCATATGCCTTGCCGTTCTTTACTCTAAATTCTGTTTGGCTAATCGTTCGACCTAAGAACGCTGCACACGTGTCGATCGCTAACCGTTTCATATGCGTTCTTGTGGATTGATCCACAAACATTTCAACATCAAACATGAAGCCCAGTTCGCTATTTCTTTTGAATACTGCATCTAAGAAACCCACTATTTATTTTCACCTCCTTTTTTAAAACTTAATGTTCCCAACAAAGAAATCAACGTCTTCGCCCAATATTTTATCCGCTTGAAACAAAGCGTGTATGAAGGCTTGGAAACCATCTGTTTTCCTTCTGAATTCATCCTTCTTCAAATACTCTTTGTTCCCATCTTTCTTGATGTGGACGTACACGTTATTCGTGTACCATCTCATCAGTGGGTTGTCGTCGAAGATGATTTGTTTATTAGCGAACATCGTTTCTACTCTTGGAGCTAGGAGAGAATGAATCGCTTTAGGGTTGCGGATGTATTGCAGTTCAAAACCTTCTGCTTCTAACGCTGACTTAACTAAATCAAGTCTGAATGTATCGGCTACGATTGTATTAACTCCATATATCTCACGCATCTCCACAAACCAATTAACGATGTTAGCGATGTTAATTACAGGCTCATCAAGTATTGTAAGGAAACCTTGTTCTTCCCACAGTTTGATAGGTACTTTTAATTGCACCGTGTCCAAGAACCCTTTACGAACATAAGAATGAGACTTCCACACGTATTCATCACCTATCTTGAATAACAACCCAACAGCCGCGAAATCTTTAATGCTTGCAAAGTCTAAGCCACCTACTGCTGTACGATGTTTCAATTCGGGGAATGGTCTGTTGGTTGCTAAGATGTCTTCCCATGATGCGACTGTTTTATTTAAATCGACTTCAGGATAGTTCATCCGTTTAGTCATAAACTCTTCACGATTAGAAGGATTGTTTGCGAGTTGCTTGTATTGCGTGATTACTTTCTTCAACAATCCCTTAGCGTAAAAGCTCATAGGCTTGCTAAACATTGGATTAGCTTTCTCCCACACTGACGGATCATCAAGCTCTTTAGGATCATCAATCTTACATATGAAAGGAAATAACGGATCGTCTAAATCTTTGCCTTCCAATATGTTCATCGCTCGTTCTTTCATCTTGTCTAAGAAACCTTCACGAACATATCCATCTGTTCCAATAAAAAATTCCCTAGCGTTTGCGACTTTTCCAAGTCCACTAGAGAATACATTTACTACATCTGAATTTTCATAACGATGAATCTCATCATAGATGACCGCGCCATCACGCAAACCATCTTTACTACCAGCGTTTGAAGTGTGGAATTGAAGAACGCTTTTCGTGTCATTCCCTGCAATTTCTACTTTCGTTCTATAAAACATTTCCTCTAATACTTCATTAGATCCTACAATGTCGTATATTTCCTTGAACGATGTCTTTGCTTGTAACTCGCTGTTGGCCACAATGGAGATATTATATTTCGGTATGCCATGTAATGGGCTTAGGAAGAAGTGGCTCAACGCGGAAATCAATCCGTTCTTACCACCACCACGCGCCATCATAATTAAAAACTGTTCGTAGAATACTGAGTTATCCGATTTGTGAAACAAAAATACAAACGCTGCAATGAATCGTTGAAATGACTGTAAAGGGAAATACCATTTCTCTGTAAACTTGATAAAGTTTTCAATCATCTCATTATCAAAATACAAATCATCTCTAATCAGTACGTGTGCTTCCAGGTAATCAATCAGCATGATTCGCTCTTTATTCAGCATGATCTCGCCTGACTTGTACTGACGAATATATTCAGCGACGTGCGTGTTCGAAATCATAGCAAGTCTTTAGCTGAGCGTGGCTTGTCCTTATCGTCATCAGGTTCGAATCCGAATGACCTTTCAATATTTAATAATGAAGCGTTAATCTTATTTCTTTCTCCGATTAGAGGGTGGGCTTTTGTGAAGCGTTGCGCCCCGTTTTCCGTGACGACAGATTCACCTTCGTCTTCAATTATTTGATTGACCTTTCTGAATGACTCAACCATGTTGATATATCTTTCGACTTTCTCGACTTGAATTAAATCTTCCACATCAATCCTATCCATGAGCTGCTTTTTCAACTTCGTAATATTAACCGCCATACCCCCACCCCCTATCCTGATTAATTTGAGTTAAATCTCAAACATCGACTCCCCCTCCGGTGCCTAGAGTTGTTTGAATTTGTCAAACAATTTGACGGGGGGTGTCACCACTGTTCATCATTCCATTGTGGTTCTTTCTTTTCTTGTGTTCGCCCATGAATTTCATTGTGACACTTAACACAACACACTTCTAAGTTGTCTATGTCTAATGCAAAGGCAGGATGATCTTCTAACTCTTTGATGTGATGAACGACCAGCTTAATCTTCTTTCGTTTGCCAGTGTGTTCATATACATCAATGCTTGTTAGTCCATTACGTTTACATCGTTGACATTCATTGTTGTCTCTCTCCATTACCTTACGTCGTATAGACTTCCACAACCCTGAGTCGTAGAACTTGCGCTTCTGTTCGATGGATTTGTATTCGTTCATTCATTCACCCCAGTCATTAACGCATGACCAAACGAGATAGTGTTGCGATCACCCTAACCTTTCTCGATTTGACTTAATAGCCTTCAAGTAAAGCAGTATGACCACCACCTTTCATATGTATGTAACAATACTCACCATTTAATGAACGCAGTCGATATGATTAGATAACCCATCATCATGAGTCGATATCGTGTAACATATCCCTGTTCATCTATCTATGTTCATTAACCATTAACGTTCTATCTTATGTACATAATAAAAAGCCCTAGCAATCGCCAAGGCTTTCATGTGACTGTCATCAATGGTGTACATCCCTGAGACCATTGCAGTCTGTTTGTTTACATCCACATTACTGAATGTTTTATGAACCTGTGTTTGGCAGTGCTAATAATTTGAGTCGCGCGACTAAACTATTTTAAATCTCATGGCTTATCAATCCATTTATAGTTATGACCTTTCAGTCATTGCTACCTATTATCATTCTCTATCATCTTTTGTAAAGCTTCATCACGTTTAGAATGATTAGTAGGTATGTAACCATTATTCATTCCGCGAAGCTTTTGTTTCTCTTTATACAATGCTTTTATTGCTGGAACCAAACGATCCAAACGCTGCTCGATATGTTTCGTTGGTATTCTTATAACTTCCCAACCTTTACCAAACTCATTAATCAAATCAACATCTCGCACACTGTCTTTTAATATTTGGTATTGATGAAGATAACCATCGATTTCTAACGCTACTTTCATTGAAGGTATCAATATATCTATACGATGCCTTTTAATCTTGTATTGCATTTTGATAGGAACTTCATTTCTTATAAGTTCCATAGCTGCCATCATCTCAGGTGAACTCCCGAATTTATTAGGGTCTTTCCTCGCTAACTCAATGACGGCTTCAGCAACTTCTTTGTATTTAAACATCGGCAATGATTGCTTCTCGATGTTTCTTAAAGCACGTTCATACATAACCTCAACTTTTAACGCCACATACTCTTTTAATGTTTCTTCTTTTTCTTCTAAATATTTATCCTTACAATCTTGGCAAAACATTCTAAGTGTAGGTTTCTTGTAACCATGTGCTACTTTACTTTCACAGTACCAACACTCAAATAGATAAATCATTTCTTCCTTTTCCACATACTCATTTTTCTTAAAATCATAAACCATAGTTTTCCCACTCCTCGCGACTGTGTCTAACTGTTGGGGTTGTACCCCATAATAGAACTATAAACCAAAAGTGTTACCTCAAAATACCAATTCAGTATTATTTTCAATGCCATCCCAACTTATCACCCACAGCGTAAATGATTTCATTACGCCATCTAAAGCCTGTCATTCTTCCCACTTCTAATTCTTCTGTTATCGCTTCCCATGTACGCTTACGATTTGCCCAATAAAGCATATGAATCAATAACTTAGGCTTTTCTTCTAACTTGTCATACACGCTCGTAATAGCCGTTTCAATGCGTTCTAACTCACTTAGTCGTTTGTCCATAACTAAACGTGTAGCAATTCTTCCTGTTGGGTCAGACGGCTCATTTGAACGTCCACCGACTAATTCTTCTGTCATTGTCGGATTCATGATTTCTTCACGACGTTTGATGATTTCTTTTCGTAAATCGTGCAGTGATGCAATTTCAGCTTCTATGTGTTTGAACGTGCTAGGTCGCATCTTGTTGTTTTTCAATCACCTTCACCCCTTCAAATCTATTTTAAATCAGTTAGTTGAGCGTGAGTTGTCGTTGAGTTTGGACGAACTGTGAATTACTTAACATCTTCCTCTTTCCAAACCACCTCTGTGTTAGGTGCTAAATACATCAATCTCCCATGTTCACCAAAATTACATCCGAAACCTTTTCCTTCTTTGTGTTTCCTGTCAAATTCAGTTTTCAAGTGCGTGAATACCGCAACTATAGTTTCCTCGGTAATATCCTCTCGCTTACCTGTGATTAACCCTTTACCATTTGTTGTTACATATTCAATGCGATTCCCTAACCCTGTTACTACGACTTCTTTTGGCATTTTACAATTCCTCCTATAGTTCGCTATATAAGTCTTCTGTGCGGTATCAATCCAACCTCATCAATTTCTCATAATTCTCAATCAACTCACGATCCGTCAGCTTCTCGAAATACTCGCGTGATTTATTCGTGTTGAATTGTGTGAGGATTTCGATGTAATAATCGCGGTCAATAGTGGTTACTTTGTCGCCACTCGCCCATTTAATACCCATTGTCTTGCCTAACATGATTAGTTTGATTTTTCGCAATGTAAGCTGCTTCAATTTCTTCAAAGCTAAATCCTAATTTATAACCAAGTCCTAATACGCCATCTAGGAAATCTCTAACATATCGTTCTGCGTTTTCGTAATACAATAATTCATTAATATCTTGAAAAACCATGCTAAACGTTTTGATTATTGAGTTTTTGTGATAGCGTAAATCACCAAATCTTGTTTTGTATGTGGTTAAACCAAATTCAGTTGCAATACTGATAGAGAAGTGGAGAACGTCTACGAACTCTTCAAGCAATGGATTAACAGTTTTATGAGGTGGAATTGTTTTACCTGAACCTCTAGCAAAAACCATCAATTTCTTCCTAGGTTCTTGGTCATTACTCCAAAACTTAAAACCTCTCCATTCATTTGCACACTCACCCAACTCAACCTGTAAAGCTAATAACTTTTTAGCTAAACGATCCTCACCATCTTCTCGTGGATGTTCCTTCTCAATCCTTGCGTCCAATGCCTTCTGCATCTCGAATAATTTACTCAAATCCATCTACTCGTCCCCCAACCTAATATCTAAATGCTCACTCATCAAAAATTGTATGGTGCGTTTTAATGCTGGTATTTGGTTTACTTGTGCTTGTAGGTTCTTGTTTGCGAATTGACTATTCTTATAATCCACTTCTAAATTCTTATAATCATCAATATACACTTGTGTACTATTTTGATAGTTGATTAATGTTTGTTTATTAAACGCTAAATCTGATTTTAATTGTTCAATTTCCGCATCTAATTCTATGGTTGTTGCTTCCACAGGTCTTTTATTCGCTTGTGTTAAATCGTATTCCGTTAATGCAGGCCATTCAAAGTCTATTACAGGCATTGTGTGTTTAACGTTGTATGGTGAAGTCATCCAATCATCCCTCTCAATCTAATAATCTCTTTATTCTTAGCCGTCCATCTACCCAACACACGAATACTGGTATTTAACTGTTTAGCTATTTCCGCATTGGTTAATCCTTGTTCACGCATTCCATTGTAGACATCAATAGACAAATCAAAACTCAATCGCTTACGTGTAACATTAAATTTCTGCTTCCAATTCTTCAAAGAGTTTGGCGACACCATGATTTCAATTGCGATTTCTTTATCTGAAATGCCTGTCTTGCATAATTCGTGATACCGTTCAACAGTCAAACCTGATGCTGTACAAATATCCACATTCGATGGCGATAATTCCTCACCAATAGCGCGTATCTTCGTGCATATCTCACACCCTTCACATTGAGAGATGATGAAGTCCGTACCGCTAATTAACTGATGTTGTATTTCCAATCGTTGCAACTGATGGATTAATTGGCTGCGTTTTTCCCGTTTTTGTTGGCGTGTGGTCATGTTATCGTACTTTTCTTTCTTGGAACAATTTCAACCACTCCACATTGTTGAGGGCAAATTGTTATTAAGTTACCACTTGTATCATCACCTTGAAAATATTCTACCGCAGCTATTGAACGTTTAAATTTTTCTTTGAAATCTTCAAATTCCACATCGAAGTAATAGTTATTTGATGCACCGTTGAAATGCACATATACAGTTGTGTAGTTCATACTCTCTCCCCCATTTCTAACATCTTAACCTTCAACTTCAACTGCCGATTCTCTTCCTTCACCTTCAAATACTTGTTATGACTGTTCAACAGAAAATTAAAATTCGTGCGACTGATCGTGCAGCTATCTGCAAATAGTTGGTCATGGAAGTAGTTGGTTAGGTATTCGAAACGATTGGCGTCAGTCAACTTGTTCAACTCCATTCAATGCTTTTCTACCAGCCATCCGTAATTCAGCCCACTCAAGTGTAATAAATGGGTTACCGTCAAGTAGGTTTTCGAGTGCTTCAGCAGTTACCGCATGTCGATACTCCGATTCTTCACGTTTAGCTTTTTCGCGTTTGAGTTCAGCTTTCAAGTTATTCATCGTTTCTTCGAGTGTTAATCTAGCCAAAATACATCCTCCTCATTAAAAGCTATTTATAATCAGTTTAAAGCTCATAACAATCCCTTGGCACAATTGTCTATCTTGATAGTTAAAACGTGTTGTGCGTGTTGCTAGGTGTTAATTAAACGCATGTTTGCACTTGTATGATATTCTTCACTAATTTCATAACCTAAATAATTTCTATTTAGTTCTTTTGCTGCTACTGCGGTTGTTCCACTACCCATAAATGGATCGAATACTAAATCACCTTCAACTGTGCTTGCGTTTATACATCGTCTTGGTATGTCTACGTGAAACGTTGCAGGGTGTCCGCTAATTCTTCTTGGAACTTTCTTAGCTTCCCACACATCTGTCAGACACTCATGATTATTCAATTTAGTACCCTTAGTTTTTGTAAGTACAAATATCAGTTCATGTACTGGGAAAAATCTACGCTTGTCCACGTTTGCGGTCGATTTCAAATTCATTACTAACACTTGACTGATACTAAATTCACTTTTTTGAATCCATTCAAATGGAGTTATAACTTCACCTTTTACAATTCGGTTCTTGTGATTGTAAAACATAAAGCCATCTTGCTTTAACACTCTATAACACTCGTTCAAGACTTCTAACTGCCAATCTTGATAATCTGTTTCGGTCAACTTGTCGTTATAAGGACTTTTGTAATCACCGTAAGTCACTCTTTTACCTGCTACCATTGTGTGAAAGTCTCCTCCTAAATTGTAAGGCGGACTTGTGACGATGCAGTCTACACTATTTTCTTCCAGGTTTTCACGCATCAAGTTTAGACAATCACCGTTAATAATTTTATTCATACCGTCACCTCAACCTTCTTCAACCTCGCCCAACATTTCTTATGAACATCACTACCCGAAAAACTCATCTTAGGACCACGTGTATCTTTGTTGAATCCAAATTGTTTAATATCCTTTTCGTCCACACCGCGACCCATTAACTCATAACCACGTTTCTCCAATTCCTCAATCGCAAAATCTAATTCATATTCGTTTACTCGTTGAATGGTTAGTTTGTTTGAGTAGTTTCTGCCGTAAGCTTGAGTTGTCATGATTGTTCTCCTCTCAAATAATGCTCCACAATAATCTTAGCCAACCGACTGCTGCGACTGGTGAAGGCTTTTTCAGCTTCTTTGTCTACTTTGTTTACTATGGATCGTGGTAGTACGATACAGACTTGCATGTTTTGTTTGTTGATTGTCAATAGTTTCGACCTCCTTAAAGTCTATTATAAATCAGCAAGTCAATTAAAGTCAATTACTATTTTGGAAGTTTCTGCATATATGTTCAAAGTTACAAGAATATAACCGAAGTTACGGTTTCATTCACTCGTCCAAACCTCTCAACCCTTACTCTCCCAACGGTTATAGAACAAAAGTTACAAAAACACACTTTTTTCTCTAATTTCAAGAGCTATATATTAACAAACCAAACATCTAGATGTTTCAATCAAAGGAATTGAGTATAGTATGGATTAGTATATATTTATGTAACTTTGTAACCTTATAGAGATTTACCTAGAGAGAGTAAGAGTACAGTGGTTACATTTTGGTTACAAAAAGAGCAAAGGTTACATTTTTTGCCGTAACTTTCACTCTTTTTGACCTCCCAACATCTCCGACTTACAATAATCTGACTATTCCGTATTCTCTTAATCAACGAAAACACGAGCAGTCTTTTTGTTGATTTTCTTGACCCCCACTACTAATTTATAAACATCGTAGATCGACTGAACAAACAATTTCCGACTCTGAACATTCAATCCATTCTCTAAAGCCCAAATTTCATACTCGTCATATGCTTCAGGACTTCTGCGACCTATGAAACTAGCTTTATCAAAATCTTGTAGATACTGCAGCACACTGTTATTATCCTCATGATAGTCAGTATTGAACTTGTTCACCAGTTCGCAATTCGTGAAACGTTCGTTTGTGTACAATCTCATATATCCATCAACCATTAACTTCAACCAATATTCCAGCGCATCAGGAGTGGTTAGTTTTGTTATAAACTTTCCATCCTTCTTTGTTGGCTTGGTGTACATCGGCAACCAATCGACCCTACGTCTGTACGACTCACCTTTTTCAAACGATTTTAGTATGTGGTTACTTGTGAATATTAAAGTAGTAGTCAATTCAACTTCTCTTGACTGTTTAAACAACTCTCTCGTTGATACAAAGTCACATGTACTAATGTTCTTCAAATGCTTCATCTGTTCATGGTTGATCGCTTCGTCTTGAATATCGTCACCAAGATTGACCAATTTCCCCTGCATCGTTGTGAAATATCGTTCATCACTCATGTTACTGATACTCAACCCTGTACAATTCTTTTGATTCAAAATCTTACGAATGATCGCCAACAATGTTCCTTTACCGTTACCACCATCGCCAACGAATATAAAGAATTTACCCATCATTCGTTTAAACTCTTTGTTCACAATCAACGGGTGGGCCAATATTTCAAGCAAACGATCCCTGTACTGTTTATCGTTGTTTGTCAGAAGATTAATATACTCGTCCACTTCTGCCACTGGTTCAGCATCGGGATAGTAAGCAATGTCGATGTTAAAAGGTGTGAAATCTTGGTAGTCAATTTCAATAAATCTACCTTCACGTAATATCCCGTTTTGAAACTTAATATCAAAAGGCTTAGTATCATCCACCAATGGTGCGCGATATTGTAGCTGCTTGACAACTTCGTCAACGTATCTTGTTTTCTGTGCGCCAACTTCACTGAATACCAAACGTCTTAATTTACTTTCATCGAGAATAAACTCACCGTTTTGATGGAAGTAGATATTTCCCAGGTAGTTCACGATTTTGTATTTCGTCATCATGAAATCAGCCACTTCAGGTTCATCGTCTTTCCCTGCTTTTATTTTCACATCCCTACTGATTGTTTGAAATTCTTCTTCAGATAAAGGTGTAGCAAATATTTCATTGTTTATAAACCGTAGAATACTGGACCAATTCTTGATCGCGTGTATATTCATGCGATGTGTAAACAATTTACTATTTCGGCCATCCCCTTCATCTAATCCAAGTAACGATTCCAATTTCTTTCGAGAGAATAAAAAGTCAGGTAAATCTTCACGTATTCCCTCGTTTTCGATTTTGCGTAATACGCCACCGCGTTTGATGGTAATGTGTTTCGTGTTTGCCATGTGTTTATATTCAACTTCAAACCCTAAAGCACAGACCTTTTTAGCACCTCTGAAGCCAACAGGTTTTTTAAACCAAAGATGCGCGCCCCTTGTAGTCCATGTGACTTGTGTCTTGATGTTGAATAGTGAAATCAGTTTCTCAATCTTTGATTTCTCAAGATTATCTATATCTACGATTAAATCATTATCGTTTAAAATCCACCCTGCATCTTCAAACGCTTCATGTGAATCAGCTACATCGGCATATTGCGCAGCATGTTTTTCGGTTGGTTTAAATTCTATATACATGTAATCACATCCATCTTTCTAGTTTCTTAGTGATTATTTGGTAGTAATGGTTTAAGTCCAACATCTTTTCAAACCCTTCAATGTCGGAACACTCACCATTCCACAAATACATCTGCATTGGAGCATCTGCAAAACGAACCATTCCGCCATCTTGACGTTTCTTGAATAAACAAAACTCGCTATTCTTAGCAGCAAATACACGATTTACTTTTGCGTGTTTTACGTCTTGGTTATCATAAGTTCCTTGATACGTTCCCCCAGCTTGTAGAATGTACTGGAATAGATGTGGGCGGTCTAAATGTTCCATTAATGTTTCGATGATGTCTTTTCCGTTAACTAACTTATTGACCAAAGCAATGTCTATGATCCTAGCATTATTGTTTTTGAATAAAGCATCAGCATGAAAACGTGTAACATCCCCACCCTTACACTTGATGTCATCACCTTTTTTAGCAATATAGTTGTTTACGTCCTTTTGGATAAGTAAATCAAAGTCATCTTCTTCAAGCGTCAGATTGAATTCTTTCTCCCAATCTTTCCAAACGGTCTTGTAATCGTCACTATATGGGATAAAAGCAACCCCATCTGTATTGATGTTGATTATGTTTGCAAATGGTGAAAGCCGTCTGCATAAATCGTATAAAGCTATTTGACCATACACACAAACCGATAAAGCAGCTTTAGGATTATTGAGTAATGAATACTGATTTTTCAAGTTTCCGTATACGCTGTTTAAAACCAATTTCAAGGCATCTGACAAGGTTTTATCTGTATGCTTAACTTCTATACGTTTGTCGATAATATCTTTGTATTTCGAGGTCGCAGGACCAAGAGCATCAATGTTCAAGATAATATTCGGGTACATACTCGCCACATCTAGCAGTTTCACATTTTCAGCACGTTTAATGCGATTATGAACCCCATGAAGTCCACCAAAACCAAATTCAATTTCACAATCAAATTCCTTTATCGTCACACTTCCTTTGTCTTTCGTCAGCCATAAATCAACAACTTCAGGTGGTACAATGTCCATCATTTCTTCAGGTACGCGAATGTTTGACCATTTTGTCAATGGCTTGTCCAAGAGTACATTTGCAGAAAGTGTTGTTGTGTTCCAACGTCTGCCGCGATCATCTCCAAGCATCTCAAGTAGTGATTCTTTTGGGGCAAAGTATGATTTAATGCGCTGCTTATAAACTTCCACCAACATGTCAACATCGTACTTACAGTATTCCAGGACATCTGTAAACTCTTCGTCAGTCAATGGGCGGTCAATATCGAATGAAACACTGGATTCTAGAATCATTTTCCCCATGTTACCTTCAATTTTCTTTAGGCTTGGAAACCCTACGTCTATTTGTTGGAAACAATCGAGCGATTTGAAACGATAATTCTTTATCTTAGGCCGTTCCCCACCGATGATACGGTCATTTAACGCCTTTAACTGTGTTGGAGTGCGTAAATCAAGCATTGCATGAAGGATATGGTCATCGTAGAAATAACCGTTATATGAAACGAGTGTCTTACCGTCAATAAACTTTTCAAGTCCTACAAAGTTATTGTGAAATACTCGTAACAATTTCTTATTAATGTCCTTAAACACTACAAACGCATTGTGTGAAAAAACTTCTATGTCAAAAAACACTGTATTCTCCAATAAATTCCCCTCTTTTTAGTTATAAAAAAGACGGGTTTTACCCCGTCCGATGTGTTGCTTATTTCTTTTTCTTAGGGAATGGTTTGATTTCAACGTAAGGGAATTTACTGAACGCCACTTTCACTTCACACATGATTTTCTTGCCTTGTAACTCTTGTAAGTTATCAACTGAGATACCGAACTTGTCCTCGAATTTCTCAAACTGTTTCTTCTTCTTGATAGGATTCACGAACCACTCTTTGCGTGATTCCATGTAATCCGCATAACTCATTTTTGATTCGTATGTCTTGCCCTCAAAGTCAAAGCTGATGCGAATTGCTTTTCCGTCATCTTCGATTTCCAGCACTTCAGTTTCAAAGATTTGACCTTCTTCGTCTTTAGTGAATTTCTCGACCATCTTCACTTCAAACAATGAATTGAATTTGTCATAAGCGTAGATGTCTTTACGTTCGCCAATCGCTTCAGCTAAACGGTCAAATGTTAGGCCAAAGATTTCTTGACACCATTCTTCAACCTTTGCAGCCTTTTCAGGATCGTTTACGAATTTCTTAGTGTCCTGGTTATAACCTTGCTTGTTAAAGTTAATCTCACGAATTTCCCCACGTTCAGCGTCCAAGAACGTCAATACTGCTTTGCTATCTTCAAAAACCACGTCTACTAGTTCTAATTGAGTTAATAATTCCATTTTAATTTCCCACTCTCTTTGATTTGTATTTGATGTTGTTATTCTGCATAAACATTTCTACTAGTTTGAAGTCCTTCTCATCTGTGATTTGAATCACATATTCACTAGGTAACTGATTCTTAATCACCTTTGAAGCCACAATAGTGTTCTTGATAGCTTCACGATCATTTACAATATTAATAGCTGTTGTTAAATCTTTTGTATCGTAATATTCAGCAAGAACTGAATCACTGTTTGTAAGTGAACCGATAACCTTTAAATCGTTGTCAATCTTCTCTAACCAATCGACCATCTCTTTTTCTACTGACTTAATAGAAGTAGATTTATTCAGATGATTAGGTTTAATAAACTTCTCAAACGTAAATACTTCACCAAAGATGTAGTGACCAATCCGTTTTCCAAAGATTTCAGCAACCTGGTCACGCTTCGCATCCCGTTCACGCTCTTCAAGCGTTCGCACTTGGTCACGGACTAGGTTGTCTGCATCTTTTACAATGGTTACGATCTCTTTCACTTGTGATTCAAAAGTGTTGTATGGTTCAAGCATTTCCTTTTTAATGGAGATACGTTTTGCTTCTAATTCTTTGATTTTAGTGTTAACTGCTGCTAACATCTTCTTAGAGAACTGGATAGTTTCTTCTGTTACTTCAACTTGTCCAATGTTTTCTGCTAGTTGTAAAGCCTGTGACTTGAGTCGGTCAAACTCTGTGAATTCAATGAGTCCAGGCTTTACGATTATCTGTTGTAGATTAAATGCTAATTCGTTTGTCATGTGTTCACACCTTCTATCTTTATCCCTAATAGATTGAGAGTCATTTCTACAGATTGCCAACCTTGTCTATGTTGTCCACCATGTATACCAGCACCCTCTAAACCTTCCTCACGATCTACCAATGATTTATGATATTCTTTGACCTTTTCTTCAGGTTCACTCATTCGCTCACCCTTCTTCGCCCATGCTACATATTCAGGCGTTGTCACTGTATATGATACTGTCATTAATAACTCTCCTGTCTACCATTCATATTTATATAACTTGTAATCATCAGTTACAGCTTTATAAAAATCAGCACTATCTTCTCCACCAAATTTATCGTTTAAGACCTTCACGATAATTCCTGCATAATACTCGTTTACATTTTCACAAATTAATCGGTCATCGTATATTTCCCTGTCAAAATTATCGCAGTTGATAATTTTCATCCTCTCACCTCCCTTCAATAGAACCTATGACTCTTGTGCAGCTCAATAAATTCCGATTCCCTACCCTTACGATGCGTATAATAAAACGCCCTCGCATCTTGTGTACTTAGATGGCGTTTACCTCCGAGATACGGATTGTAACCGCCTTTCACTTGATTAATAGCTTGTTCAAGTTTGTAGGTATCATGGTTACTCTCCAAAAACAGGTAATCATACTTCTTCTTAGGTGCGTTTATTAAACTGGAAGTATCTGTTACATAGATGATTTCATTATCTTCAAACTTCCAAACGAAACCATACGTCACTACGTCATGGATACATTCAAATGCAAGGAAAGAATAATCATCTGTTTCGACTGGAAAACCTGCATTTACAATAATATCTACGCCCACTGTCATATGAACTTCATAATTTCCAATTATCTTAATTCTTGGAAATAACGATTTGATGTTTTTTAACGTTGCTGGTTTAATATGATCCCCGTGAATGTGAGTGAGTAGTAAATACTTTATATCGTATAAATGTTCCTTAATCTTTCCGAAAGGTACACCGACGTCAATCATTACGTCATTGATAATTACACAATTCCCTTTGCTACCTGATGAAATAATTTCATACTTCATTTGTTAACCCCTTCTTCATATTTTTTCAAGAAGTGGCGATCTTGATGCTCCTTGACTTTATCTTTATTGTTTTTACGCCAATTACGATTGTATTCGTTAACCTTTTCTTTGTTATCTTTACGCCATTGCTTCAAGTACTGGTTCTTCGCTAACTTGATTTTCTCAGCTGCATCCATGTTTTCAACTCCTCTCGTAATCTCTTATTCTTATTATAATCTATTTAAAATCAATTTACAAGTAATATGTTGATTATAAATAGACTATAATAGAATGATGGGATTCAAACTTTTAACGCATTGTATAAATCCCCCTCGAATGTGATAAACTTGTCTTACAAATGTTTTACTGTGATACCTGCTTAGGTTGTGGAATAGCCTAGGTGGGTTTTTATTCGTGTTCATCAACTTTGCGTTGCAATATTTCATTAACCTCTTCCAACTCTTTGTTTTGACTTTCTAAATCTTCGACACGATCTTTTAATGCTTGCAAATCATCTGAATCAACTAACTCTTCGCCTTTTACATTCAGTTTGAAATGAAGATACTGACGTTTGTAACCTGCGTGTGTTAATTCAAAATCACTTACCTCATCGTCACCAATTTCAAAATTAACTTCCATATCCATATCGAACTCAAGTAATTCTCTAATCAAATCTCTAACGTCCATCTTTCCATTCCCCCTATTAATCTTTTTTAATATTTCGGTTCACCGAATACTGCATTTCCGTATCGCTTATAACGGTAATAATGATTTTGGCAATATCCCAATCCTTGCGCTGATTTCCCGCACCCTTCGACTGAACACGTATGCCCTGTGGAAGTTGATTTCCTGTGTTCCCTACGATAATGCATGTGACACATTCCTTTTGCGATAAATGGTTTGTGACAACCTTCAATTGTACATGGTTTCATAACCTCATACCTTTCCTTTTAATAATTCTAGTATTTCATCAATGTCCGACTCTTCAACTTCAAAAGTTTTTGCTCGTTGACAGATGACTTTAATTTCTTGCATGGTTTTTATACATTCGTGCAAAATTTCATAGGTAGATTTATTAGGTTTATATTCTTCTTCCACAATTAATCCTCCTTCCGAAACTCCTGCGCTTTCAATACTTCAACTAAATAACGTTCCATATTAATCACATGTATATATTCTTCATCAAGACTCACATAATACGTTTCTCCATAATCAATGCTTGTACCAAACATATCTCGTTTTGGACAATCTTCATTCATATCCTTTCACCCCTCTCTGTCCAATCAACTCCTTCTTCAACTCCTCAATCAAGTTAAATCCAATCCCTCTTAAATCGCGTGTTCTGTGGATGGATTTCGATACGTAACGGAAACTTTTACTATCTGCCCGGGTGTTCTTATTCGTTTTCTTCATCGTCATCCTCCAATTTAATTACAACCAATCCGTTGCCATCATTTTTTATGCGATTCCGATAAGTAGGTGAAGCAAAGAATTGAGTGTTTTTGGCTTTCTTCCATCCCATGAACGTGGCACATTCGATAGCAGTACCGAGTGTTAAGAACTCCTCTCCGCGATAAACGGCATATTCACATTGTTTTCTCATGACTGGCAAGCGTGCACAAACGAAATGTACTCCACCTTGTAAACATTCGCACTACTCCCAAACACCTTACGAAACAATTCCCTCGCAGCCTCTTCATTATTTGATGTGGTGACGATCATGTAATAGTCACCGTTTAATTCTGTGATTTTGAATAGATGACCTGGCATGGTTATTCAGTCCCTTCTGACTGCAATTTCAAACATTCGTATAAGTCGAGGTGAACTATGCCTTTTCTGATAACTTTTGATTCAAATTCAAAACGCTTTTGAAAAGCCGTTATACCCTGTCTTCCTTGAGTGAAATAAATGTGGCATAAAGAACCATCTTCATGAAAATTAATTGCTGCTACTGGATAATACTCACCTTCGTATAAAAATTTTGGTTGCTTCATTTTTTACCCTCCTTTTTGAACGAACTGTCGGTTAATCTGTCGCTTGTTTTAATCTTGTAACCACCATTTGAACCTGTCCGATGTCACTTGCAGAAAGGTATTTGATAGCAAATATAATCGCTTCACTTAATTCTTTTATACGTTCATCTTTTTCGTATAATTGAATCCCTCTTTCTCGATAAGCGTTATAGTCTTTCGATGTTTGACGTTGCCCTGTTTCCCACTCCAACAATTCCTCTTTCAACCTTTTCACTTCGTCAAACAAATCAACATTTATTTCTTCTTGGCTCATTTTTCCCATCTAAAACACTCCTTCGCTTTTTAAGTCAACTGTGAATCAACCCTCACTCAAATCTTCCACAACACTATTCCCAACCCCAAACTTACGATCAAAATAACTGACAGTTACATACGTGACGATAACGACATATGCGATTACTAATGTGGTTGTCATTTACTACACACCTTTCGTATTAGCGATTTCACGTTCAGCCAAAAGGCTTGTTCTTCTGTGGACATGGGTTTGTTTGATGTGGATTTCATATTTAAAATCAACTCCTATTCTCATAATCAATTTTTAATAGACTCTTCAGCGAAAAAAATATAATCCAGTGGCTTGTCAAAATGTTTCTGAATAATAATTACTTCTTTAAGATTGAATTTTGTTTTACCCAATTCCTTATTACCATAAGTTTGATACTCTTTCACGCCTATTAATTGAGCCATATCCAATTGTGTCATGTTGTTTTCTTTCCTTAGTTTGATTAAGTTCCAATACATATTTTTCAACTCCTTTCGTTTCTATAACCTAACCATAATCTATTTTAAATTGATTGTCAATCATTTAATTGATTTTCAATGTATAATATTTATATTTCAGTCATATACTAAGTCGTGTTAAACTATTTTGGGGAGGAATGAGACTAATGACAATCACCAACAAGAACGAATTTATAGGGAATAAAATTAAGGAATATCGGAATAAGAAGAAGTGGGTTCAACAAGACTTGGCTGATCGTGTAGGTATGAAGAAGGCTGCAATATCAACATATGAAAAGGGAAGAGTGGAAGCGCCGATTTCCAAGCTTCAAGCCATCGCAGATGTGTTAGAAGTAAAATTGATCGACCTACTCCCACCGCATGAGTCAGTCGACCAAGATTCTATTGATGAACATATTCGTGAAGCTAAAGCAAAATTGAGCAGTTCTGAATTAGCTTTCTTGGAGTTACTGATAGCCGAAACGACTTCACTCGATATTGAAAAAAGGGAAGTTTTCTTGAAAAATTTGAGGTTCGCTCTTGAATTTACTAATAAGGAGTAGCTGGATTGATCGCGGCAGTTGAACATAACTGCTGTTTTTTTTTGCAGTCACAAAGGATAAAAGTAAGTCAAATGTTTCTAATTCGTTCACGTGGTTATCCTCCTTGTATTCTGATTTGTTTCTAATCACAATATTACATGAGAACATATGTTTTTAAATATAGTCCATATTCCCTTATCGTGCGATAAGATTCGACAGTATATGACATAGGGTTCAGTGTATATGTACTATCAAGTTACTTTAGTATTATTTTTCTTGGTAATTGTTGACAATGGTTTATCAATTATCTTGTATTCATGCTAACTTTGCATATGTCTTTACATGTCAACTATACCCTCATAAATCCTTCTTATTATAAGTTATCACTGGTGAAGCTTTACCGTCCGATTCCCTCCAACCTCTCCAGGTGCGTTCCACGTTTCTTTTCTTCGCTTTATTCTTCAAACTGTTATGACTACCCTTTTTCCCCTTCTTACTATCTATGATCTTCGCGTCATATTGTTTTAATCTTTTTTCTAATGCGTTATCCCTCTTCTTTTTAGTCACCCTAAATCCTCCTATATACCCATTATTTAATGTTTGCTTTTTATGTTTTACGCTCTCATACTAGCAGATTGGAAGCGAGTTGGACGGCTTGGCGAACAGACTTATCCCTGTGAAATTATGAGATTAAGCCTGTCCACAATAACTAGCGTCATGTCGCTGAGCGTTACGTATTGTTTGAACGTTGCATAAGACTGTTAGAATTAACTCCTAACCTATAACTTATAGACGTGATCGTCTTACGGTGCGCGTCCATGCCCAACACCGTTCCTTTTCAGGTAATTCGTTATATAATCCTTTACCCTCGTAAAAAGAGTAACCATGATTGACTAGCTATGAAAATACTAGTCTGACCCCCCGTACGCTCTTTGCCGTCGATGTCTTGGTTATCATCATCAATAGGGTAATACCCGTTAGGCTTTCTTTATGCAAGGCTTGCGTCCTTTACCTCGCTTACGTCAGACGATTGTTTGCAACAGCAACCGTTATCCGAATGTATTTTTTGCATTGGCTACACCACACCTTATTTTTTATAGTGGTTAGCTCCCACTTTTGAACGCAAAAAAGGCATTATTCCCATAGACCCACAGTTGCTAGGTTAGGAAATAACGCCTTTAAAAATTACCAGTTGAAATGTTTAAAACAACAGTATATAATTAGGGTTATCAATTAACCAGTGTTCGTCGCACTGTTAATCACGGGTCATTCAGTTGGTAGCTGAATGGCTCTTTTATTTTGTCCGAGTTATTGAATTACTCTTATTCTATCTATTAATCTATAAAATGACAACATAAATCGACAAACTACTCATACTTCTTAATTATATCCTCAATAGCCAACTCCAGCACATTCGATTTTTGAACCCTTTTAACCCTGCAAAACTCATCAAGCTTATCGCCCGCACTTTGTGAAATGACAATTGTTTTTCTTACCTTATCATGTTTTGGTAAATCTTTAATTCTGTTTAATAAATCAACCTCTGCTGGATCACTCTTATGTATCAATGCTTTAATTGCTACAACTTCTTCCAATGTGAACTCGTATGAACTTGATTCGCTTTTTTGTGTGAAGTCATGTGAATTCGCATCATGAGAAGTTGTGTGAATTTCTTTGTTCCATGTTCTATCCACTGAGTTATATTTATAACCATTACCCTTCATTAGATTAGTCATTGTTGTACTGCTCATATTAGAATCAAAGTGTTTTAAACCCCTTGCAACGCTGTATTTCTCTTTGTTTAAATGTTGTACGAATAAATCTACATCCATAGCGTAAAAGCCCTCCTGTGAAGTCGTGTGTGGTCATGTGAATTATTATTATACTTTATGTGAACAAAATAAAAAAGGATCTCTCAATTGAGAAGTCCTTTTGTTTATCTATTGTCCATCTTCCTTCGCCCAACGTTTGTAATGCTCCAATCTTTCTGTTTCACTAACTATTCCTTTAATAATCATGTTCTCGATTGAAAAGGGTGTTTCTTTATTGTCTAATAACCATTCCTTGGCTTCTGATATTTCTCTCTCCGAATTTTCAACGTACTTTTTCCAATCCATCACATTTCCTCCTTTTTCGTATTCTCCAACATATCCGTATGAACCAGCCGTTTAATATATCCACTCTTTTTTCGTTTACCTTTACTCATTAGGTATTCAAATATTTTACGTTCATAATCATCTTCTAAATCAATGGATACGGTTATTGATGTTTTCATTTGTTAAGCTCCTTTAATAACTTATGGTTTTCGTAAATATTCCCGACCACTTCACACATTCTCCAAAGTGAATGATTAGTTTTATAAATTTCGAATTCTCCAGGCATTTTAACCAATGCGAATCGACATTCATTTTCTAACCATTTTACAGAGCACAAGCCACCGTTTTTGTGTTTGACTATGTCACCTTCATAAATATTCACTTCATTTTTATCATTCAACCCTGTATATCGCATGAGAATGTATCTGTCCTCAAAAAAACCATAGAATGATGACATCCATCCATATTTATCGGATGTTTCTATATCAATGCAATATCCGTCATACATTGTCTGTATTTCTTTTGCCATAAAATCTTCTTCGATGTCCCACGCTCTGAATTTAATTTCTCTCACTGTTAGGTACACTCCTTTATTGTTGTAGTAATATTACTATACTAACACACACTTTAATTTATTACTACAACAATAAATAAATGTTTATATTAAGTAACCGAATCCCCAACGTTTCTCAATATGTCCAGGAACATAGGTGAAAGTCTAATGACGATGTAGCCCAAACTAGCGTTAAATATTGTACTCCAAGCCTTTTCCGAATTGCCTAGCATAAAGAAGAAACAACCACCAATCATGATTACGCTTGCTATCGGAAAACTAATGGCAACCATTAAATTAACTAATGGATCTAAAACATTAGCAAGCATTGTCAATGAAGTATCTGCAACGACTCCTGTATTTTGTGCGATCACTGGCGACATTTGCTCGATGGTTTGTGACACAGGCATTGAAGGTATTTGTACAGGTGGTGGAATTGTGGCAACTATAGAAGGGGATGATACTGGAATGGTTGTAGCTGTGTAGGCTTCTTTTGAAAAGCGATTGATAATCATTGGAGTTGCAGCAACAGCCAAAGGAATTAATGTGGCAGCAACAACTGTCCGTTTAGTCGCATAGATTTTTTCGCCCACATCATTAGTTTCAATAACCTCGATTTTATTTTTTCTATTAAACAATGTGAATCCTCCTCTTATTTAATGTCGTTAATCGTATAAACCTTCGCGCCATGTAATGACTTACACGCATCTTGTAACTGCTTACGTCTTAATTCGGTTGTAGTGAGCCATATGACAGAAGGGAAATGCCCTAAAGATTCAGCAATTGCCCCGTTATTGTATAACTCTATATACTTAGCAATTTTAACCTTGTTTTCTCTCATGGGTTGTATGTTATCGACTTCTAAAAAATGCTGCTGATTATTCTTTTTATACATTGCATCCACAATTATCACAGTCTTACCATCGCTTACTTTCACTTCGTTCTTCCATTCAAACGGAAAGCCATTATATATCCAAAAATCATTTCTCATGATTGTGTGGGCGACATGACCACCTTTTTTTCGTATCTTGTCACATTCCACATAAGCTTTACCTTCACGACTTAGATAGTAAATTGTTTGATGACCTTCTCTTATGCTTTGTAGGTAATCAGATAAGCCCAAGAGTACACGATTTGTGTTTCTAACTGCACCTAGTCGGCAATATTGACTGATTTGATCGCGTGTCATAAAGTCAAACTTCTTCAAAGCTAACAATATCATTTCGTCTCGTGGAGTTAATGATTTCTTTTTCAATCGATTTTACCTCCTTCTTCACAATGTGTGGAAGAATAGCCTTATCAATATCGTCAGATGTAATTAAAGGAGTTTGTAACGTTCTCCGTCCGTAGCCTGTTTGATAAATGGCTCTACCTACAATATCAGGAAGCTTTTCAGCACCGCCATCATCAAGAGCAACCCGTGAAGCAACCTCTGATTGAACACGGAATGAAAGCTTTCCGTCAGCGTTCGCTTTACATTGTCTTGGAATGGTATCGCCCACAGGGTACTGAGTAGCTAAGATTAAACGAAAACCCAATCCAGCACCAAGCCTTGAAATTTGGCTCATATATATCTGACATTGAAGTTTTATTTCTTTATCTTCTTTCCCTACACCTTCTTTTGGATTCAATTCCCCAACTTCATCCACAATCACAAAGTGACGCGTTTTGATACCTGCATCTTGAACCTTTTTCTTACCCATGCGTTTTAAGGTTATTTGCATCTCCCTCATAGCATCACAAGCATTTTTTAACGTTTCTAGTGCTTGCTCAGGTTCGTAGGCAATAGAGGCTGTCTGTTTAAGGTTCTCATAGTCACCTAGCTCGATACCGCCTTTTAAATCGACCAGGTGAAATTTTACATCATTGGGTTTTTGCGATAGTAAACTAGTAATAATTGAGTTAATTAAATTACTCTTGCCGTACCTCGATGTGCCACCGATAACTAAATGCGGTATTTTCTCAAAATCATGTGTAACGATCTCATTGTTTTCGCGTACTTGGCCGACGTGAAATTTCCAACCTTCAGATACTTTAAAATCAACTTGCTTGGGGAGTGGCTCATTGTAAACTCGCAAAATTAACAGACCATCGAATGACATTTCTAACTCTTTGCTTTCTGTCAATTTATTGTTCCACATGCTTTTTACGTTATCGATTATGTTTTCATCGAGCTGCAGACTTTTTAAATCATCTATGGTTATTTTCTTTCTTCTGTTGTTCAATCCATCTTCGAGGGTTTCTTGTTTATTAAGGTAATCTTTGAAACTTCGACCTAAAGGGATACGATATTTATATTCCCATCCCCAGGAGTATTCTTTTTTCTTAATCAATTGAGTGGTGAGTGTGTCCTTTCCATCTTTCACATTTAATCCACTTAATGAAAATATCCGTTGAATCTTGCCCGAATCATTGTTAGATAATCCATTCTTTTTTACGAACGCTTTGAAAGCAATTCCTCCCATAATTCCAGTGGTGAAGATTTCAAAAATCATTTTTTCATCCTTTCATTTTTTTATTTATTTTTACGGAAAATTTGTTGTTTGAAATTCTAAGTTTCAAGACTTCATTCACCTTGACCTCAACGCCACAGGGGTTATATATATTCATATATACTCCTTTCAAATAAGCATTGATAAATGAGTCAAGATCGTTGATGTTAACCGATTTTGTGTATTCCTACTTTTAAGGTGAAGTGGTATTGATAATAGAATATGTTTAGGTAGTTTGTCCTGATACCATTTTGGGCAAATTTCTTTTATTCGTGGACAAGTATATGGCAAAATAAAAACCCCTCACTGTGGAAGCGAGAGGATCATTGGATTGTCAAAACACCAATCTACATAAGCACGATATTCTTGTTTTGTCATTTCGTTTACTTGTGCTAAGTATTCCACAAGGCTATCAAATTTCTCTTGCGATAAATTGAAACGGTTACGATTGGAGGAAAACCATTCGAATATGTGAGATGCTTTTTTTGAAGAATTTAAGTCGTCTCTTAGTGGAATCATGTTTTCAAATATAGTCCCGCCATGTCCACACGCGATTGGTAACACGTGATCCATGTGATAATCCGTCGAACCAGTCAACGCACAAGCACCCATAAAATGATTAAGAATGAAATCGCGTTCCTCGAATGTGAAAGTGTCAGGTAATGCTGCCTTTCTAGCGCGACGACGACAAACGTTCAGTATTAACTTTTCTTTGTTGTCCCTTTGCCACCTTAAACTGTATTTCTTTTTTTGAATCCTATACTCTTCAGTATTTGTATATCTCTGAATAACTTCACGAAACTTATCTGGATTCGCTTTACGCCATTTTACATCGTATTCGTATTGCTTTTTCGGATTTGCTTCGTTGAATCTGCGAGCTTTATCGCGCACTTTTTCACGGTTTTCTTCACGGTATTTAGTTTCTCGTTCACGCTCTTTTTTGTTTGCTTGGTGTTTACTTCTACCCTTTACTTTACACAACTTACAAAGTGAACTTTTTCCATCTTCTCTACGTTTGTCATTGACAAGTTCCGTCATCAACTTAACCTCGAAACACTTCGTGCAAGTCTTCGCAACCACTTCACCTGCTTGGTTTTCAAAGTAAGCACCACCCATTCTGTTTCGCTTCTCTATACACCCCTGTATGTTCAGGATTCCTCCTCGACTATTTCCACTTCCATCCCACCTAAGACTTCAGGCATTTTAATGTCAAATTCTTTACATAGTTCAAGGGTATAAGTGAAGGCGGAGAATTTACTCATCGTTATACTTTCTATAACCTCAGCCACGTCTTTGTTACCTTCTCTTTTCCTTAATTTTTCAAGTATTCTTTCTTGACTGTTCATGTGATCAACTTGTTTCTGAATGAATCTTTCTAATTTTGCAGTTCTAAATGTTTCAGCCATTTGAACACTTCCTTTTCTGTTTGTATACAAATTGTAACATAATGTATACGACATGTAAAGGGTTGTGTGTACAAGCTGTAAACGAAAAAAGGCACAAAAAAAGACCACCCAATTAAGGATGGTCGATTGATTACTTGTTCATATACTTAGCCACATTCGCAACTGTTGTTTCTCGATTCTTGCCTGATAAATCCGTCAAACGATCCGCAAACTTTTCTAATCCTTTTGAGCCACCACCAGCAATGATTAACTCTTTTGCAACTTTTTCTTTTACTGCAGCTCGTTCAAATATTGGGTAACCTGTACGAATGTGTAATTTTTGTACTGCTGGATAATCAATATATGAGTTGATAACAATCGCTTTTTCTGTCAATTCGGTTTCCTCCTCTTTTATAATGGGTTTGCTTATCGGTGTAGCAGAATCAGGCTTAATGTTTGCTTCGAGTTTAGCCTTCGTAGTAGGACCGTACAAACCATCGACTATTAATTTGTTAGCCTTTTGAAATGCTTTAACTGCATTTTCTGTAGCTGGTCCGTAACTTCCATCCACATCAATTTTATAACCTGCTGCAATTAATCTCATTTGTAATTCTTTCACAACCGTTCCTGAGTCACCCTTTTGTAAATACTTTATTGTCGTGTTCTTTATTGGATTTGATACTTGTTTCACGTCAACCTGTAACTCTTTTAATCTATTACGGACCATGTTCATATCAATGCCAGGACATGCTGTATTGGCTCCATTAAATTCACGATGACCTTTAACGTCATCAGTAGACAATTCAAAACGTTCTAAGTTGTATAAACAACGTTCTTCCCATGCTCTTTCTTGTGCATCGGTAAATGAACCGTTACCGACAACTGTAATGTGATAAGTGGTTGAATTGTGATTAGCTACACCGTTTGTGATTTCTTCAGGATCGTAGCAAAGTTGAACCGTACCATCACGTAAAATAATTTCATGATAACCACCTGTTCCCCAACCCTTTGTTCCGTTCCAATATTTCCAAAATGTCGTCCAATCTCCATCAGTAGTTGCGCTGTGGTGACGAGCAATGTTTTTGATGCTGTTAACATTACGTCTGCTATTTGTGAATGGGGTGATTCTTCGTAAATCCTGAATTGTTACCATCTATTTCAACCCATTTCGTTCTAATACTTTTTCCTGCGTTTTCGCTTTTTGAGTTAATAGATATTGATTCTTATATATCCCATAAAAAATAGCCACCAACGGAATTAAAGCTGATAGCAATACAAGAAACGCTTCAATTGTCATTTCGTTAAACCATGATATTTCATGACCAACTGCACGAATGAATAATAGTAACGCTCCCAAAACTCCACCTATCATAGCCACATACTGCTTTAACTTGTCTGCTGTCATTTAACTTCCTCCTCTTATTTTCCAAATATTAATTGAGCAATTATCACCAATATACCGCCAGCACCAGCAACCTTTATAACAACTTCGCTCCATTTCTCTAGCTTTGATTTACTAAATTCGTATTTCCGTACTTTATCATTCTCTGAAAGTGCATCTCGTGATTTAATTAAATCCCATTGTTTGTCCATTGTGGAGGAAAAGAATGTTTGCATTCGTTCGTTTGATAATAGAATAGTGTTTTTCAAGTCTTGATAATTAAGTTCACCTTGTTGTATGCGTCTTTCAATCTCTTGTTGCCATGACTTTGAATTATCGAATTCTTTTTTCAACACCGACTGCTCCTCTTCAAGAACAACTATTCTGTCACCTTGATCTTTTACTGTTTCAAACATTGAATCACCTGATAGTGGCATGGTTCACCTCGTTACTTCGATTTTTGGACATAGAAAAAAGCACAACCTTTGATGGTGTGCTTTGATTGGTTTTATTTAGTTACTAAGTTTTCAAAGAATCGTTTTTCCTGTTCAACTGATTGAGCATAAGCTTTATCCAGTTTTTTGTAACGATCCGTATATTTGAAAAGCTTAAATTCAGTCGTCATTTGCTCGTGAAATACGTCATCTAAAAATTTAGTCGTACCATTAGATTCAAGTTGATTTTCAAACTCTGAAGCAAACACATGAAATTCTTCCGTTTTAATATTTCCGTACCCCACAACCACCGCGACTATTACCGAGAATACAAGAAAACCAATCAGAATTCGTTCCATAATGTTTGCCTCCACTGTCATTTTTTTCAATCTTACAGTCAGTATATGCAGATGTCAATGGGTTTATTCATTTTAAATAGAATTTTATTTTATCAATCTAATTAAAATCAGTTAAAGAACCTGACCAATCCTACTCTGAATAAATAATCTCGAACTAACAGTAGCATTAATTCTCGCTAAATTGTTAGGTGTTATGACGATTTCAGCATATCTTCCACGACTTATATTCCCATCGCCATCTTTTTGTAAGTATGGAAGTAAATCAATATCTTCGCCACTTGTCGCAGTTATCGGAATAGTTGTTCCATCCACTTTAATGACAACTGCTGTTGCTGTCTCAGGAGACTCGAATATCCCGTAATCAATACCATGAGTATGTTCGGGTATGACTGTATCATGGGTATGGGATGGAATGGTCACGTTATGCGAGTGGTTTGGAATGCTTACGCTATGTGAGTGATCACCACTACTAGTCCATGTTTTGATTTCATTTCCAGTCGATTTCAACTCAACTGTTGCGCCACCTGCCTCAAATGCTTTCGGTGTTGCTGCTACATCACCAGTAAAGATATGGGCAAACATGATATGATCGTGGTCGCCCCCTGCAGTGCTTGATTGTGTAGTAGAGCCGCCACTCGTGGTTGATTCTGTCGTAGCTCCTCCGCTAGATGAAGTTCGGGTTGAACCGCCACCACCTTTTACCGCCTTGCTATAAGCCCTATACTTCTGAGTCTCAAACGTAAGTAAAAACTGATTGATATTCACCACGTCAGAAGGTATCGGAAATCTTATGATAGCTGGATAAGTTGCGTCACAATTATCAACGAAATCACGACTATCAATATTAGTAGCCCCCTGCGAATACGTGTCATTAATCAATTGTTTCTTCTGCAGATCAGCCCATGTCATCCCAATGTCAGCAACTCGATTCCCCAACTCTAAACTAATGTTCGAATTGTCTCCGTAAATATCCGACTTGCTCAACTTCTCGACTCTCATTTGTCTGTCTGTGGAAGTATCTAAATCGAATATCTGAAGCATATCGCCCACAATATAGCCGCCTAAGTCGTATAAATCTTTTAACGAATAATCAATAGCATCAATGGCGCATGATTCAATAGGCGTTTTGTATTTATCTAATATCGCTTGAGCTGATGCCATTAATGAATCAGCTTTCTCAAATGACTTATCTACCCACACTCTTTTATGAATACCATACTGAGCGACCGCTGCATTGTCTTGTAAATAAGGAATGTCACCATTAACCTTCCTAATATTCAACTGGTTAACACCCTCACCAAATCCTAAAGGATAGATTCGAGTAACAATATTAGTCGGATCTTCTTCTAAGTCGATACCTTTTAGATTCTTACCTGCAACTATGACATCTTTAATCGCATCTGAAGGCTTCACAAGGTTCAATGTAAATGGATATGTTGAATCATCCCACGTCCACATGAATGACTCGTTAAATGGCTTTGGTACGCTCATGATAGCGTTCAATAAAGAATCCTCATTCTCCCATGCGTAACTAAAGTAACGAGTAATGCTGACTGTTCCTATCTTCCAATGTTTAACCTCTTGATTCTCTAATAACGCTTCAAGTGTGCTTCTTGTTGAAAGGTGTGTGTATTGGTGATACATAAATAAAATATCTGAATGAAGTGTACTTAGAACATGCTCACAATTGAAAGTAACTTCCCTGGTGGAATCGTTTTTAGTTGTTCGTTTAGGGTTCACAATAAAACGACCTATCCGTTTGTCATGGTCGAATATTTCAATATGATATTTAGGTTGCACATACTCCATTTTCGAGTCATTCAACGGTAATGTAAACGATGCGGTCCACAATCCATTCTTAATCTTGGAGTACCCAATTTTATAAGCTCGATTTAATACCGCAACCAAGTTTCCCTCAATATCTAATACTTGTGGATAGCGTATTTCTTTCAATCACTTCACCTCGATTTTCCTAAATAAAAAGGACACCCAATTGGATGCCCTTTGATGATTTTATTTAACTTTTGTTACCGCACAGTTTCATCCTATGCTTGATTAAATAATGAAATCGAATACAGGAAGAATACACTTCGCCATAACTGTAGAACCTTTATCATTCCAGTGGCTTCCTTCGTTCGTAAGCGTATCTCCATCTTTACCACTTCCGAGAGTTGCTGTTTTTAAATCACCGAAAATTTTATTACTTGAATTAACCCAATATTTAACCGCATTGATTGAAATAACATTTGCTTTATTTTCCTTCAACCATTCGTGCGTTGCCATTTGAGCGTCAAGAGCCGTTATCATTCTGCCACTGCTATCTTCCGAAATGACTAGTTTACCATCTGCATCAATACCGTTGAAATTCCACGTAATTGTTGAATTAAATATAACCCATTCTAAATTACTGACACCGTTTGCAGTCGCTCTTGTTTCTAAAGACAACACACTATCAGGATTGAAAAAGAAGTTATTCGTAATGCTTCCCCAATATCCCGCAACGTAAGAAGCAAAATTACCACCACCACCACCACTATTATGAATAGGGTTTTCAGTAAATATTAAGTCAGGTTTAAAACTCCATATTTCATTGTCTTGATAGTGTTGTAAACATAAATCAGATGAAACCGTCATGCTATGACTACCTCTTGATGCGTTTATAAATGTCATCATAAATTGTCTAGGCGACCATTCAACGCCCCAATAAAGCAACCTACCCGAAACGGTAGAAATAGTAACTGCTTTTGTAGTAGTTCGGCTATTAATGACTGCTGATTTACAACGCATTTTCAAACGTTTCTGATAAGTAGTGTTACCACCTATTTTATAAGACGCAAAACTGTAAGTTGTCGCATTTGCAGTATGCGGATCAGGAACAACAATATTTGAAAGGAATTTCTCTGTTTCTTTCATACTGAAAACATATCCGTTTGCCTCAACCCAAGCAGTACCATTATATACTTCCATTTTCCCGTTACCTTCTGCAATAGCAACAGTACAGGCTTCACTACCGAATTTATCCGAACGATAGATGAAATTAAATTGCCATGCATTAATTGGTACGGTAAATTTAACATTTGAAGCACCGTCAGCATAACGAGTTAAACCGTATCTATAAGAGCCATCGTCCCAATCAGCTATGTTAGATTGTGTTGCAAAAGTTCCTGTTTCAGTAAAAAACCCTGCATAATCAAATCTTCTATATTTTTGACCTTCCCATTTCAATTTATCCCATGCGTGTGAAGCAAAGTTGGTTGAGTGAAAAAGTGGTGGTCTACTTGTAGCATCAACGTGTAACGAATGGTGTTCTGAACTTCTAGCCGTTAAAGATGTACCTGTCATAGCGACCACTAAATCTTTGTCTTTTTTAATCCAATGTTCGCGGAATTTAGGGGTTTTCGACGTAACATCTCCATAAGAAACACCCTCTAAGAAATTAAACCACGAAGCATTATCTAAGGACGATGACGTAACAGGTGTAGAAGATGCGGACGGTATATGTTCTGCTTTAATTAAGTCAAGTTCTTGATAAGCCTGTATTGATGTACCTTGTTCGCCTTCCTCAACTTGCAAAGTACCTTGTACTACTCTTGTAGTAGTATCAACTACAACGTTTAAAAGAGCGTATTTAATTCCCGAACCAAGAGGAACTTGAAAAGCATAACCATTCGCATCAACTGGCGTTACGAAAGTAATACTGGAGATCGCTGCCTGTCCTATTGCCAAAGTAGCACTCCCTGCAAAATAACCACCTGTGTTTAATTTTGCTGTTCCTGTGTATACATACCATTCACCTTCAACTACAGGTATAAAGCCAGTTGACCCGTAAATAGTGCCTGTACCGTCTGCAATATTAACCCCTGCTGGAGAATACCTCAAACTAGGTTTTATATTTGCAGGGTTTACTTTGTTTTTGCCGATAACCTTTTCAATGATGGAAAGTTTTTCAGGTGTTACAGCTTTTTCTTGCAACATATCTGTGGAAATACCACCACCTGATTCAACTACCTCGCCTAAATAAGTCGTTTCATAATAAGGATCAGATAGTTTGTTCTTTATCCAATAAGCTTCATAGGATGTTGCTACTGCACCTTCTTCGAGTTGATATGTGCCACTGATTACTCCTGTAGTTGTATTGCAAATTAGATTAAAAATAACGTACTTTATTCCCGAACCAGTTGGCACAGTGAAGGAGAAACCACCACTTATCGCTGTTGTCGTCACATTTGAAATTGCGTCTTGTCCATCTGTTAGCGTGGCATTCGCCGGGAAATATCCTCCTGTACTTGTTACGGCTGAACCCGACAGAGCATAAGTTTTCCCTTCTTCCACAGCTAACAATCCTGAAGTAGCAACGTTGTTAACGCCACGCAAGCGAAGCTCAAAGCCTGTATTTGAATATCGCAAATTAGAATTTATATTTGCAGGATTCATTTTATTTTTACCTACTACAGCATTCATGAAAGTCGTTTTGATTGGGCTAACTGATTCGTCTTGTGGAATAGATAACAGATTAAAAGTAGTCCCTGCGCCACCTTCAATTGCTGCTAATAAAGTAGGAGAAGCATCTTCCAACTCTAATTTAACTGCCTTTAAACGAGCATCTTCTGTATCAACCTTTTCCGCCACCTGTGAAGTAATATTATCTATTGCAGTCGGATTATAAACGTCTGTTACTACCCATCCAGTACCTAATACATAACGATAAGTTGTAGATGTTCCAGTAACTCTGACCGTGTCGCCATGTGCAGGTAATGGGTAAGTAGAATCACGTAAAGCAACACTAGATACCGCGTTTAAATATCGCGTTTCATTGTCCACGCCTACTTGCAAAGCGTAGTCACCTTGCTCATTTGCGTAAGCAGCAGCTTCTTCAGCCGATGCAATAATTAATGGTCCATCATTTAAAACGATTTCAATCAAAGTTGAATCACGTTCATTCGGTACATAGTCTTCACCAGTCGGATCTGCACCTACTTGATAAGTAAATTTAAGAGTTGATACTCGTCCATCTGCATCATAGAATTGAGCTTTCGCAGTCACTTCGCCAGCAACAGACGTTTCACCTGCATTTAAAATAAAAGTCGCTTTGTTATCTAATCTTGTTCCCATAGTTACAACTACTGTTCCGTCATATCTTGTATGAGTGAGCGACACCGTAGTAGCATCAGTTAAATCGAAGGGTATTCCATTTTCTGTGACCGACAAAATAAAAACCACTGAGTCATTTTGCGTGACTAGTGGCTTAATAACTCTTTTTTCTTCTTTTAAATCAACAGGTATATCAAATACTAACTCCATTACCATTTATTCAATCCCCCTTTTATCATCACGTCATGTTCCCATTTGAATCCACAGTTCCATTGACAGCAGCGTTGTAAATCGTCATACCTATGGCCATGTTGTCACCTGCGCCTACATTCGTACATCCATTAGTGACATAAATTGCGTGTGTTGTTGTATAACCAGGTGCATTTGTAAATACGTTACCGAGCACCATTGCACGATCAACGCCGCCAGTTAAACGAATATGGTTAGCATCTGTTCCAGCAAGAACTAATCCGTTAACTCCAACAATGTTGTTATTTGCAATAGAAATATTTCTAGTTGATGCTTCAGATGCATATATCCCACTTTTGCCAACTCGATTAATGTTATTTCCGTTTACGTTCATGTTAGATGAACCACCGACAATCTGTATTCCGTAACCTTCCACACTGGCGATGATATTACCGATGACCGTAATGTAATTTGAAATTGACTTGATTAAGATCCCGTCAGAATTTACACCGTTTACATAGTTCCCGATAAGACTTATGCTGTCAGAATACGTGATGTTAATTCCGTCAAAAGTAGTATCAGGTGCAATAATCGTGTTGCCAATTACCGCAATCCCTTTATTTTTCCCGGTTGTTCCTTCTTCACCATAAATCTCAATACCACGACCACTAGTAAGACCACCTTCAATCGTGTTATTCGAGATAATGCCGCCTTCGCAAATTTCTGATTCAGAAGCAACACCACTAGAGTTTTGTGTATCTACCCCTGTAATTGCAGTGCGTACATTGATTCCTCTACCACAATTAAAAATCTTGTTATTAGTAATCGAATACTGTTGCCAGTTATAAGCACGAAACGCCCATTCTAATGTTCCTTCAACAACATTATTATCGATGGTAATATTTTTATGTTGTTTACCGATTGTCGCACTATGTGAACCGACTGCACGACCCCAAGAACCTAGAGTTTCCGAAGCACCGAAACGACAATTTGTCACCCAAATGTCTTTACAAGGAGTATGATCGAATACTGAACCACCCCAAGGAAACGCGCTTGCATCTTTAGCAAGGTCAATTTGTACAGCTTCGGAATAACTTCTTGCGCCGCCTTCATCGTCAAAACCAAGGAATCCACATTTGTTTACAATAGCATTTTGAATAGCGTTTAATTCAATCGCGTGACCACCCGAAATGTTATGGAATTCCGTCTCTTCGATTAAAATGTTTTTAGCATGTGCAAGTACGAAACTCGAGCCACCTGTATACGCTGGGAAGTTTGCGTCCCACACGCCACTTTTTATAGTTATATTACCGTTGCCGTTATAGGCTGTCATGCTATCAGTAGACTTTAAATTAAGCAACATCGGACCATTGTGTTGTTTCGTGAATTTAGCACCCACTGAACAAACTAAATGCGTATTCTCCGATATGAACAACGGTGATTCAAGTGTATATTGACCGGCAGGAAATACGATTTTTACGCCATCATAAGTAGCAGCTAAATTAAACAACTCTTGAATGCCTGGCGCATCATCGGTAGCACCATCAGCTTTAATATTCGGAAAGAATGTCGCTACCACTACATTTTTAACCCTAGCTGCATCAGCTTGTAAATTCCCTATTAAAGTATCACTAGCCGCCAAACGATCAGCTAATACATCAAACTCTGTTCCATCATTTTTAATTCGTGCTTGTAAGACCTCGGCATCACTTGTCCCATTTTCAATTACGATTCTACTTAATTGACGACTAGTTGATAATGATTGACTGAGTGCTTTTTCAGAGTCGGTTTTTGCTTGATCAATTTGTTCAATCGCATTGTTGACTTTAGAATATGAAGTGTATAAACTTTCTCCTCTTGCAATTTTTTCTACCACCGTACCACCACCTTATTTAATTTTATCCATACCATTTATCTCTAAAATCGAACGCTAGTTTCATATCTAATCCTGTGCCACCCACTGTTACAGTGTTATCACCTTCTACAAGGTTCATAGTGAGCCAAGAACCTCCGATGCTATTCAAACCATTTACACCGTTTTTTATAGCTACATATTCATCTAATTCAATTAGCCATGCGGTATTCGAGAATGTACCGAGTGTCATCGTTTTTCCGTTAAATTTAATGGTGACATTAGTACCACTACCAGTTATGTGGAGGATAGGCTTCAAATTATTTCCGATGACTTCAACATTCATTGTTCCTGCTGACGTAAATGTTTTAGGAACATTCCCCCCAGTACTTTCCCAGGTATAATCCGATGCCCAAGTAACTGTTTTACTGTTCCAGTTAACATTCTCGTTTTTAGCCACAGAGAGTGCAAAACCTTCATAACATATCAACGGAAGAGTAAACTTTCCTTCTCTTGCCATTATTCGTTCAATTGGTACATTCCCGGTAACTCGAACGTTGTAATATTTATCAGGCTCGTACCCAAATTTCAGTTTAAATGTCCGAGGTTTACCGTTTCCATCAAGCAACATGTCTTTCGCTTTGCGTACCATGCGTTGCAAGTCGTATGGATTACTCGTTTTAATATACAAAGGAATGTTAAACGGAATTGGATCTAAATCCGCGCCAAAATCTAACGCTCCGTTTCTTCCTGCTATCGTCGTATCACGATCACGAGTACCTGACAATAAAGGGTTAGAGTGACCAGGAGTAAAGAGAAATCCGAGTGTGCGAACGTCTACATCATCGAAAAATACTGTGTATTCGTTTTGCATTATGCGAACTCTCCTCTCTCTGCTTGTTGCGTAAGTTTGTATAACTCTCTGGCAATCTTTTTAATGTCGGCTTCTTCACGAACAATCATATTAGCAACATTAATATCAAACTTACTGCCACTATTTTGAGCATCCATTGTGTCAGAAATCTTTTGTCCGATCATTCCAAGTACAGAACTATTCAGAGGTAACGCAGCTTCGGGACCAGCTTCACCAAAACCTTGTAAACCCATTGGTGTATTGAATACAGTAGGCTTTGTGAATAGTGCGCCTTTCGCGTTCCAATTGATTCCGATAGATGGCATATTCCCAATCCAGTCAAGAGGATTCTTAGACCAGTTTTTTAAGCTGAAGCTAGGAACTTTGATTTTCGGTAAATTTAACTTCATTCCACTGAAGAATCCTTTGATTTTATCTACAGCTGCTTTCACTTTGTCTTTAGCTGCATTAATCGGATTCATTATTGCGTTCTTCACTTCATTAAATTTCGTTCTAGCTGATGTCACTAGTTCAGCGAATTTACTCACAGCACTCGATTTTAATTCGTTAAATTTGCTAACGGTTCTCGCTACCAATTCCACAACTTTTTGAATGACTATATTTTTTATGGTATTAAATACAACAGAAAGGAACGAACCTAACTCTTTTGCTTTGGCAACAATCGTGTCCCAATTCTTCCACAGCAATACTCCTATTGCTATAAGTGCGCCAATAGCTAGTGCCACAAGGAATATTGGTGACGTTACAAATGCTAGTACCACGCCAAACGCTGTTGTAACTGCTGTCATAGCTGTGGTCATGGCGATATATATTGGACCTGTTCCCATAGCGAACAATAAAGCCGCATTATATAAAGCAACCGCGCCTGTTATCGCATAGAATGCTGTAACTCCGCCTGTAAGTCCTAGAATTAATGGTGACCACTTATTAAGAAAGTCCTCAACAGACTGTGCGCCTGACTTTACTTTGTCATCTATTGAAGCAATACCATCAATAATTGGTTGTGGATCAAATTCAGCAACCTTCGTAGCTAAATCACCTAGCATTTTCACCGCTGGTTCGAGTACTGGCTCGCCAAATTTCGCTTTCACATCTTCCCAGGCTTGTTTTAAGTTTCCTAGTTGGTTTGTGTACGAATTAGACTCCCTAGAAGCTTGTCCCGTAGCTCCTGCTGATTTTTGCATAGCTTCGGCATATTCAAGACGAGCCACTTGTTTTCCAGCTTCATCTAACTTTTTCCAATCCAAATCAAGTTCTTTGGCAGCATAGGCAGCTAATTGTGTTTCATTAGCAAATAATCCTATTGATTCACCACCCTCGTAGTTACCTTTAATAAATGAATTCAAAGCCGCGTTAGCATCTTCGAACGATTTATCATAAAATGCAGCTGCATCGGCGGTTAATGTCACTGCTCGTTCAGCTGTTTCCATCGCTTCAGTCGTGTCCATACCCAAACCTTTGAACATACTTGTCATCATCGACATAGCAGGCTTAATTCGGTTAGGTAACATGCCGAAGTTTTTACCCATTTCTTCAATGGTTTTTTGTGCGTCCTTCTGCATATCTCCGAATACTTGTTCAAATTGTGCTTTCATGGCCTGAGCGTTCGCTGCTGCTTCAACTAATGGGACTGCCATAGCTGCAATTGCGCCACCTGCAATAACTGCACCGCCTACAATAGCAGCACCCCAACCAGCCGCGACTTTTACTCCATTACTGAATTTCTTACCTATTCCATCAGCGTTTTTCCCTGTTTTTGCTATTGACCTGTTCGCTTCGTCTGAATCAACCATTATGGATCCAAACAGTTTAAATATTTCCAATTTCGCTTTCACCTCCGACACTGTGGGAGTTCATCATTGCTCTTACATCTGCAAGTATTTGTTCGGATGTCTTTTCTTCCACAACCCCTTGTTTCTTCTGCGGAGTATAGAATTTATCGAACGGCATAAACGTTTCTTTTGTATAATTCGGATAGACAGCGACGTATAACTGATACGCTTTTTCTTCATTACTCTTTTTGTTTGCTTCAGCGAGTAACCGCCCTATCTGTCTAATTTTCGTCTTCATGATGAAATCCAATGAGTAATGTTTGTGAAACAACATCAAGGATTCCTCATAACCCACTAGACAGACTGATTGAAAAAATCCATTAATTCTTTATTTTTTATAATCGCTTTAACGGATGCCATCGTTTTAACTAAAGACTGAGACTTTACTTCTTCCACACTCTTACTCTCGAATATGGAAACAACCTCAAAAAATGCATCTTTAGCCTTTGGAGAGTTCTTCAAGATGTAAGCAATTAGGTTAGCACCAGCGACTTTCTTCGCCACCTCTGAATCTTCGCCTTCTTCAGCTTTAAAAACGTTGTTTGCTAGGTATTCTTTGATATTTAAGTTGGTGTATATATCAGCAGCGTGTGGCAGCATATCAAATGCTTGTTCTGTAGAGAAAGTTGGTGTTGTCATAGTTGTCCTCCGATTTTTAATAAAATAAAAAAGCACCCTCAACGGATGCTTAAATTGTTTATGGTGTAACTACTGTTTTTGGATAGAAGATTGCAAATGGTGGTGAATCTAAATCCTCTACATCGTAGTGGCCAACGAACTCCATAGCAATTACAGCTTCACCTTTATCTTGTGTTTGTAATTTCAATCCTGATGTATTCAAAGCGTTATAAACCTGGATTATAACTGGATCAGTTGCACCCGTTTTTTTACCCACATACGTGATGTTGTCGATGTAATCCGTCAACTCAATGTCGTTTTTCGCTTTGATGATGTCATACTTAGGATCTGTAGTTGTATCGACCTCACTTGAAGTCAATGCTCTTTGTAATCCCTCTTTTGTAATTTCAAGGACGTTAGCCACTAGTTTAACTTCCCATGAATCAATTACCTGTAAACCTTTCGCTACACCCTTCACGCCATCTACTTCTATTGGTCGCATTTCAGGTGTTGCTTCAAATTCGCCACCACCACGGGTTGCCCCTAGTAATTTACCTGCGAGAACTGCCGTATCGAATGTGTCTGTACCGACATTAAAGTTTACAAAAAATGCTCCTGCATCAAGCAAAAGATTTTCTGCTGTTTTTGCTGTATAACCACTGAATACTTTAGCCATTTATGAAATCCTCCTTTAATCTAATAACGTTCTATCAAAATAACGTAGTTGGAAAATTAATTTTCTCCGTCGAATACCGATTTCTGTTTCATCTAGTTCGGGAATACGATTTTCACGATAAATACTGAATTGAATTTCATCATCCGAATAACGATAATGGTGTAATTCCTTCCACAGTTTTGATGCTAATGATTCTAATTCTGTTGTGTCCGTTCGATTGTCCCAAATATCAATGTCCAAAGAAAAAATCTCCTGTTCCTCATTGGTGAATGAGTTTGGGAGATTAAGGACGATGTATGGGAATGTTGCTGTAGTTGGTGCTACTTGATAATGAACCTGTGGATGATATAACTTGAGCAAGTTCCTTAAATGTGTTCTAAGTCTTTCCATCATTCTTCACCCTTCGGACTTTCATATTCAGATTCACTCGTTCCACCAAGAGAAGGTTTTTCATTTGAAATCCCACTCAAATATTGTGATTGAATTTTTATGATCTCATCAATGTTATTGAAAACTATTTTCCTTAGTAGCCCACGAGCAGGAGAACCATGTGTTCCTAATTCGCTTCTAGCACCATACCAGGAATCATGCTTGAATCCGATTTGCAAATCAGCATCACGTCTGCGAACCCAATACTGTGTGGAAGTGAAAATACGTTTAGAACGTTTCATACCAGGTAACTTTTTCAACTCAATGATCATTTTCTTGCGAATCAACTTGGCCACATCTCTCAACGCGGCACGAGTCAATTCTTGAATTGTATAATTAACCGCATCCACATTAGATGTGAAGGTGACTCCACCTTTTCTATCAATCTTTGTGACGCTTCTAGGTAGTGGCAATGTCCATCACCTCTTTAGCCATAATGGTTAGAGTCTTATCCAACTCGTCATCATTAATAGGTGGAGCAATGATTTCAAAAGTGCGCCCTTTATATACAATCCTCATATCATTGGTTAATCCAGTGGTGTACCTGGTAACAAAACGAACCGTATTTTCACCTTGAACAGCAGCAGCTTGAATATATTCTCTACCTTTTGTGGTTTTCACCATAGCCCACATGACTTTTACATCAACCCAATCCGTTACAGTGTCGCCCATTGCGTTTTCTGTCTCTTGATTGAGTTGAAATGTGATTTTCTTGTTAAATCTCCCCGAATGATACTCAGGATTGTACTTAAACGGTTGCATCAGCTTCACCTACTGGCAAAATGATTTCATCAAGAGCTTTAGCAACACCGAGATTGTTGATTTGGTTGAGGAAATTCGTATTAAAATACTCCAACGCATCATTATAGACATACCGAGAACGCTCAAAGACTAACTCCTTGAACGCTTCATCGGTATTGATGTCATAATCACCGCAAATCCTCACTAAATCGGCATTAGACGCAGAAAGGATGCGCTTTAGGTTGTCGTCTTCATCATCCCCTAAGTGCATCCGATCTTTAAATTCTTGTAATGTACCAGGAGTAACAATCATTCAACGTCACTCCTTGTTTGCAGCTGGTTTTGACTTGCTTTTTTGTTTTTCTTCTTCAATAAAGATGTATTTGTACCTTGGATGTACTTTAGATAAATCATCAATACGTTTCTTAGTGGGTTTAAAGTTCCCTTTCGGAAACTCGTCACCTATCTCATAAACTGTATTGTTATCTTCCACATCTGTGAATCTATTAATCACTTTGTATTTCATTTTTAATAACCTCCTTTAGATTAGACTGCTGGAGTGAAAGAAATATTCAAGTCATACACCAATGCAGCTTTGTTGTCTTTTGGTTTACCATTAGCAAACTGTTTGATTGTGTAAAGAGTTGCATCTTCGATAGCAAGAGTTTGATCGAATTTTTTAAGTTTGTAACCACCTGCAAGGATTGCGATATACTCACCTTTAACAAAGAAGATAGCTTTGCTCGTTGGTACTTCTTCAGACTCAACAACTTGAACGTTATAAGGTAATGCCATAACCCATTGACCGTTAGCAGTTTGAATTGTGTTTCGTGCTTGAACCCCAACAGCATCCACAGGATTCACAACCATCACGACTTTATTCAATACTTTTCGTGACTTGCCATCAGCATCAGTAGATAACGCGCTTACTACGTTATAAAGTTCTCCTGAAACAACCTCACCATATTGAGAAGGTGCGAATGTTAATGTTCCTGAAGATACTTTGTCCGTTACTGCACTTGTAGCAGGATCAACATTTTTCAACAATCCGATTGGTTGGTTAGCACCAGTACCGTTAACGAATCCGAATTCTAAACCAGTAGAATATGATTCTACCAACAATGTGCGAACATAACGTTCAACCCATACTGGACCAAGTTCCAACATGTCGTTAGGGATAACTGCAAATGCTGTTAACTTGAATTGTCCGATTGACTCCTCACTGAATGCTGCGTTAATTTGTCCAGCGATAGGTCCGAATAATGGCCCCCATGCATATGCTTTAGTTGCATCAGCGTAGATGTAACGAGTAACCGCCCCTAAATCTTGTAAACCTAATGCTTCAAGTAATGGGTGTTCTTGTACTAAGTCCTCAAACACGCGCTCTTGAGTCGTTACAGGAAGGATTGAATCGTCTTTAAATCCACCTTCTAAAACCGCAACATTGAAGAACTTAGTTTCTTCAGACGTTAAAACATTTTGACCGCGTTGTTGAAGAATAGAACGATCTAACATTTCGTCATTTACTTGTGAACGTACCGCGTTAGCTACCTCAGTTTGTAGTGTATCAAAGTAGTTACCAAACGCTTGAGTCTGTTCTTGTTCTGTTGCACCTTCTTTAGCTAGTACCGAAGTTAAAGCTGTTTTTGCATTTTGAAACGCTTCTGATTTGTTGAATTTAATCGTCATTGTTTGTTTCCTCCAATTTTTTTAGATATTCAAAAAAGCCTTACGAGCGCTGTTTTCTTTAACAGGTGTAGGCTTCTCTGATTCCGTAGTTTTTAGTTGTTGTAATTCATTTTGCATTGCTTGTACCCGACTTCGTAGATTAACGATTTCAGGACTTTCTTCCATAGGCTGAGTAGCAGTTGATGTAGCAAAACCAATAGTGACAGCTTCATTTGCGGAAAACCACGTTTCGTTGTCAACCATGTTTTTGATTTCCTCACGTTCGATATTCGCTTTTGTCATATAGATGTCGATAAGACCATCTTCAAGCTTCTCAAGCAAATCAGCTTCTTTTCGGAATCCGTTTTTCGTACCCCAAACGATTGTGCTTGCTTCGTGTATCATGATCATTGAACCTGCACCCATGATTAAATCATCAGCAGCCATAGCAATTACTGAAGCCGCAGAACACGCCCATCCATCAACATGTATTGTCTTTTTACCTGGATGATTTTTTAATCGGTTATAAATAGCGATTCCGTCAAACGCATCTCCACCAGGTGAGTTTAGGTGAATGACTAAATCATTAGAACCTACTGTTTTTAAAGCATTATCAATATCCGCTGCAGATGTGGAATCATCCCACCACGAATCACCAATGACTCCATAAATCGTTAATGTTGATTCATTCTTTTCTTCGTCATGAACAACTCCGAAATTGTGAGGAATGCTTTTTAATTGCTCTACATACTTTTCGTTTTTGAATTTTAGGAATCTCACTCTTATTTCTCACCACCTTTCGAAGTGTCTGTTGTTTCATAGTTCTTCGTTACCATATGCTTGTCCAACATCGGATCGTCTGAAGCTTCTTCACCAAGAGCCAAACGGATTTGATTAGCCGTAAACACACTAGATGAAACCAACTTATCAATGGCTGTCGCCAAGTCGAACATGTTGTTATACGAAATACTCTTCGTTTCAATTCGATTACCTGCGAGATATTCTTCTTGGTCAAAAAACTTAGCGTTTGCTTCGTCTTTCACTTTCTTCAATAACGCTTCAACAGTGAACATCATATAGTTCTTCGTGTTCTTCTCTACATCTGCCATATCTCCGTATAACAAACTGACTGGAATACCTATAGCCATCGCCACTTGATTAAGGAAGCCATTCGTTACCTTATTGATTTCGTCCACACTTTGACCGACCGAACCACCCTGAGAGGTTTCTTTGTACTCAAAGCCCTTCTGTTGCGGAATAATCGCAACGTCTTTTAAATCAACAGCCTTATACATGTTATTAATGAACTCTTGTAACTTCGCTTGATGTTCTTGACTCTTAGCAGAAATCATATCCATATCCACCGTTGCTCGTATCTGATTCTTACGCTTTTGCGAACTCAAAATACGTCCAAACAAATCACCATAATCAGTAAATAAACTATCAATCAATGGAACTAATTTTCCGTTAGCATATCGAATGTGGATGACTTCGCTTTGTTTAAATGATCGTTTGAATTCAAATTCCTTGACGACAACGTTTGAAAAATAATCTCCCAAGACTGCGTACTCATTGTGAACGAAGCTATCAGCGATTAACAAATCACCATCGTCAGCTTGAATAATCAAACATTCGTTTTCGTAAATACACTTATTAACGAACGTCCCCCAAAATGTACTAGCTGTTTGATTCTTATTCGGTCTGACGTTTAAACGATAGTACAATTCGTTTTTTTCATATGCCTTGCCGTTCTTTACTCTAAATTCTGTTTGGCTAATCGTTCGACCTAAGAACGCTGCACACGTGTCGATCGCTAACCGTTTCATATGCGTTCTTGTGGATTGATCCACAAACATTTCAACATCAAACATGAAGCCCAGTTCGCTATTTCTTTTGAATACTGCATCTAAGAAACCCACTATTTATTTTCACCTCCTTTTTTAAAACTTAATGTTCCCAACAAAGAAATCAACGTCTTCGCCCAATATTTTATCCGCTTGAAACAAAGCGTGTATGAAGGCTTGGAAACCATCTGTTTTCCTTCTGAATTCATCCTTCTTCAAATACTCTTTGTTCCCATCTTTCTTGATGTGGACGTACACGTTATTCGTGTACCATCTCATCAGTGGGTTGTCGTCGAAGATGATTTGTTTATTAGCGAACATCGTTTCTACTCTTGGAGCTAGGAGAGAATGAATCGCTTTAGGGTTGCGGATGTATTGCAGTTCAAAACCTTCTGCTTCTAACGCTGACTTAACTAAATCAAGTCTGAATGTATCGGCTACGATTGTATTAACTCCATATATCTCACGCATCTCCACAAACCAATTAACGATGTTAGCGATGTTAATTACAGGCTCATCAAGTATTGTAAGGAAACCTTGTTCTTCCCACAGTTTGATAGGTACTTTTAATTGCACCGTGTCCAAGAACCCTTTACGAACATAAGAATGAGACTTCCACACGTATTCATCACCTATCTTGAATAACAACCCAACAGCCGCGAAATCTTTAATGCTTGCAAAGTCTAAGCCACCTACTGCTGTACGATGTTTCAATTCGGGGAATGGTCTGTTGGTTGCTAAGATGTCTTCCCATGATGCGACTGTTTTATTTAAATCGACTTCAGGATAGTTCATCCGTTTAGTCATAAACTCTTCACGATTAGAAGGATTGTTTGCGAGTTGCTTGTATTGCGTGATTACTTTCTTCAACAATCCCTTAGCGTAAAAGCTCATAGGCTTGCTAAACATTGGATTAGCTTTCTCCCACACTGACGGATCATCAAGCTCTTTAGGATCATCAATCTTACATATGAAAGGAAATAACGGATCGTCTAAATCTTTGCCTTCCAATATGTTCATCGCTCGTTCTTTCATCATGTCTAAGAAACCTTCACGAACATATCCATCTGTTCCAATAAAAAATTCCCTAGCGTTTGCGACTTTTCCAAGTCCACTAG
>JGI24024J18818_10000011_pt1 | contig 45878 bp, 46 predicted proteins | sample Cruoilmetagenom2_FD_18818 | JGI IMG/M metagenome (IMG submission 18818) | reverse complement strand
TCCAAAAAAAAGAACCAGGATTTTAATACATTGCTCAAACAACTTTGCAACCATGCAAAAAAACCCTTTCGTGCACATCCTACATTTCTCCAGGCACTCATCTCCGCTCAAAAACCGGAACGTTTAGATGCCACACTTTATAAAACCATTTATAGTATATTTGAGCAACCCTACAGCTATGCTATACTCAGAACACTCTCCCATGTAAGACTCTTAAGATATACCATTCCTCCTATCAAAAAAGTGGTGGATCTTCCCCAGTTTGACGGCTATCATCAATATGCGGTAGATATACACTCTATTTATTGTGTGTATCATTTGGAACATATAGAGGATACTTATATTCAAGCACTTTTTACGGCACTGGATGATGAAGAAAAGGCCATGTTGAAACTGGTCACCTTTTTACATGATGCAGGGAAGGGTCGAAAAAGAGACCATCATTTTGTCGGTGCTTCACTTTTTAAGATCTTTGCTCAAAAACTTGATATAGACAGCACGCTGATCAAGATGGGAGAAACGCTCATTACCTACCATACACTTATGAGTAATGTTGCACAGAGGGAAGACCTCTATAGTGAAAAAGTGATTTTAGGATTTGCTTCACACTTTAAAAGCAAAAAACTTTTAGACATGATATATATTCTTACCTACGCAGATATGAGCGGTGTAGGAGGTGATATTTATAATGCTTTTACTGCAAAGCTGATCAAAACCCTCTATATGCAGTCTGTAGAAGTTTTAGGACGTACGGATATGCTTGATGAAGCTGCAAAACGTGTAAAAAAAGAGCAAAGTATAAAAAACCATGTGGCATTTAAAGCTCTCAAAAAAAGTGAGCAGAAGAAAATACTCCTCATTCCATCAAATCTTCTTTTTTTGCGCTATACACCCAAAAGAATACTTGCCATCAGTCAAAGAGCGTTTGAAACAAAAACATATGAATACCACATCAGCAACAAAAAGCATCTCACCATTGAGATCATTCGTACCCGTTCTTTTAATCTCAGTTATCTACTCTCTAAACTTTCAAATCTTGATGTGGTCAATATGGATATCTATAAGCTTTTTGACGGCTTGAAATATTTTAAAATTGATTTTTCCCAGAAGGTCACTACAGAAGAAATTGGTTTTATAGAAGAATTCATCCATGATTCTTTTAAGACCACAAAAAAAGAGACCATACGTATACCTAAGATACAAAAAAATGAACTTGACATAGAATGCGAACATACAAAAACACATGCTATCATGCATCTTAACAGTCTCAACCAAAAAGGCTTACTGGCTTTTGTGATAGATATGTTTGATGAAATGGGCATAGACATTGTGACCGCTAAAATACATACACTTAAAAATCGTACCAGAGATATGTTCCTCATCGAAAAGAATGGAAACTTTTGTCATAATGTTGACATTATAATAGAAAAATTAACCAAGGGATAGTGAATGTGTGGAATTGTAGGTTACTTAGGGAAAAATGAAAAAAAAGAGATCCTTTTAGATGGTCTCCAGGAATTAGAATACCGTGGCTATGACTCAGCGGGCATCGCTGTCATAGAAGGAGATAAACTCAATAACTTTAAAGCCATTGGGAAACTGGAAAACCTCAGAGAAAAAACAAAATCTTACCATACAGAAGGTTTTGGTATCTCCATAGGACATACACGTTGGGCAACACATGGTAAACCTACAGAACTCAATGCCCATCCCCATTTAGGTGCCTACTCTTATGTGGTACATAATGGTATCATCGAAAATTATCAGGACCTCAAAGCGGAACTGCAAGCTGACGGTGTACACTTTTTAAGCCAGACGGATACAGAAACAATAGTCCATCTTTTTGAAAAAAACCACAAAAGTGCTGATTCTGTTTTTGCTGCTTTTGAACAGACCATAGAAAAATTAAACGGAGCCTATGCAACACTGCTTATTACTGAAGCAGATCCCGATACGATCTATTTTGCTAAAAATGGTTCCCCTATGCTGATAGGGTTTAATGGAGATGATGTCTATTTTGCATCTTCGGATACACCTATCATTGGGAAGGCCACAGCAGTGTACTATCTTGAAGATGGTGAATATGGGTATGCCAAAGCAGGTGAAGTAAAACTCTTTGATGCCAATGGCGAAAAAAGTTTTATCAAACAGGCACTCACTGCTGACAAAGTCTCTGCACGAAAAGACGGTTATAGATTTTTCATGGAAAAAGAGATCTATGAACAACACAGAGTCATGGTTGAAACGATCATGGGTCGTGTTTTAGATGATTCGATTAATTTTGAAGAATTAGATGAAGACTTTTTTGATGATATCTATGCCATTAAGATATGTGCATGTGGTACCTCTTATCACTCTGCACTTGCAAGTTCTTATCTTTTTGAACGTATTGGTAAAATGCGATGTGATGTAGAAATTGCATCTGAGTTTCGCTATAAAGAACCTTTTTTAACACAAAAAACACTCTTTATCACCATCTCACAAAGTGGAGAAACAGCCGATACGCTTGAAGCCCTTAAAATGGCTAAAAGAGCAGGTATGAGAACACTCAGTATCTGTAATGTAGATAATTCATCTATCGTTCGTGAAAGTGATGCTGCCATCTTAACCAGAGCCGGCATAGAAAAAGGTGTTGCCAGTACAAAAGCCTTTGCTACTCAAAGTATGGTACTTTGGATGCTGGCTCTGTATGTTGGTCAAACTAAAAATACTGTTTCAAAAGAAACTATAGAAACAGAAATAGCTGCAATGCTACATACACCTAAAGCGCTTATCGTGACGGATACTCTTCATGAAAAGCTACGCCGTCTCTCAAAACGTTATTTGCATGGACATGGGTTCTTCTTCATCGGTAGAGATATCTTCTTCCCGCTTGCTCTAGAAGGTGCACTCAAACTCAAAGAAATCTCTTACATGCATGCAGAAGGTTACCCAGCTGGTGAAATGAAACATGGACCTATTGCTTTGGCAGATGCTGAACTTTTCACCATTGCCCTCATGCCAAAAACAATGCACTATGACAAGATCAAATCAAATGTAGAAGAGCTCTCTGCCAGAGATGCTACTATTTTGGCTATCTCACCTGAACCGTTCGAGCTGGCTGATGACTTTATTCAAACCAAATATGACTCGCATCCTATGTTAGAGTTTTTTGAAATGATGGTCGTAACCCAACTACTTGCACTTGAAATTTCTGTGAGACTCGGGAATGATGTAGATATGCCTAGAAACCTGGCCAAATCTGTGACGGTGGAATAGTATTTTAGCCCTTTCGGCTGAAATGAGATTGTGTGCTAATTTCCTTATTGGTGGGTTACCCACCCTACGGATTATCTTTGAACCATTGTTTGCATAATGCTTTATAAATAACTTTATAGGCATCCAATTTCTTTTTTTCCCATCCTGCTCTACCAAAATATAAAGCCAACATAAACGCTTCATCTATTTGTCCTAACTCAAACTCCACACTCACAGACGCCAGATCAAAATACCTGTCATTCATAGAAGCAAACTCCCAGTCAATCAATGTTAATGCATTTGACGAGAAGATACAATTCTTTGGATTGAGATCATTATGGCAAAGCACAAGCTCTTTCGGATAAGTCCCAATTGTTTCAAAAGCTTTTTTGACCTCATCATTAATCACTTCAAAGAGATCTACGAGTGCAAGAGGAGAGTTATCTAACGTTAAACTGTGTAAAATTTGCAATGCTTCTACCAAGAGTTTCAGATCACTTCTTTCCAATACTGTTTTATGTTCACCCTCGGTAAATTCACTGACCATAAAACCCTCATCGGTACGCAACAATAAAGGTTTTGCCGCCAAATCTTTTTCATACGCTAAGGTTTGCACTTGATATTCTAAGACTCTGTCACGGTCTTGAAGTTTGAATTTTCGAAGCAGATAGCTCTTCTTCTCTACTTCAAAACGATAATTTTCATTGGAATAGCCTTGTTCAGGCAGAAGTTTTATCTCGTCTATGACTTTCCCATTAAAAAGGTCTGTATCAGTAAGCAGTGTTTTCACTATATGCCTTACGCCAACTTATATACGCATAAAATGCCAAGATCACATAGAGTGAAAAAAGTATAATGGTTGCAAGATAGCCTGACTTCCAATACAACACAATAGCCGCCACATCAATAACCATCCAGTAAATCCAGTTTTCAAGTATTTTGTTTGCCAGCATCCATGTTGCAAGTACCGAGAATACCATCACGAAGGTATCAAGATAGGCAAATTTTGCATCCGTATAGGTATCTGATAAATACCCCAATACTGCAGTGATCACTACCCCTGAAACAATCGTAGATATATTCTTTTTTACAGACCATTGTGTGATTTGGAGTTCTTCACCCTTCTCTCCAACACTACGCCACAACATAAAACCATACACTGCCATACCCATATAATAAAAGTTAAGTAAAGAAGAGGAAACAAGTGCTCCTTCCCAAAAAAGAAGTGTATAGATAAAGGTACTTAAAAAAGCAAAAAGCCATGTCCAGAGTGCCTCTTTAGCTGCTAGAAGAATATAGGCAATACCAAACACAACAGCCAGGATTTCCCATCCTGACATTTGTGCAAAAGCATTGGCTATAGCTTCAAGCGAGAGATCCATTCTAAAAACGTCCTTCTCTGTTATGCCCTACAAATTTAAGCACAAAAATGGAATCAGGAATCTCATGAAATACAGAGTATATCTCTTCTTCAAGCAGTTTCATGATCGTTCGGTAATCTCCGTGTAATTGAGTACTCAGTTCATTACACGAAACCTTTACTCTGGGTTCGAGCTTTAACCTTTCTATAAAGGCAGATATTGGTGCTTCATACTCTTTTTGAAGAGGATACATACTGATATCTACTGAAATTTCCATCTTTTCTACTCCTAAAAGTCGTATGAAACTGTTAAACCAAATGTTCTTGGTGCACCTAATTGTGTATAAAGTTCTGTTTCCCATCCATTAGCTGGATTGTTACCGAAGCTTCCAAATCCTCTAACTTGTGTCTCTTCATCAGTGATATTTCTTATCCATAATGCAGTAGTTAAACCCTTATACATATATTCGAGACTTGCATTTCCAATATTTGATGAGTCAGCTTTTTCATTATGTCTATTTGAGAAGTAATAGCTTCCTCTTCCTTCAACATTAGTTTTAAATATCCAAGCATCAGTGATGAAGTAGTTCAGGCCTATATTATATTGGTATTCTGGTGACTGTGCCGGTGCTCTACCATTTACATCTGTAGTATCCGGATTAGGATCAGTATACTCATCAAATTTAGCTTTGAGTAAACCAAGAGAACCATAAAAGTATAAACTATCTGACATATGATAGTCTAATTGTGCTTCTAGCCCATAGTATGTTCCTTTAGCAGCATTAGTGAAATATTCATTAAAGTTAGTGTTAGGATCATTTGGGTTTTCAACATATGAACTTTTTACCTGCTGATCTTTTCTCTTACCATAGAAGAGATTAAGACGACTTAAAAGTGTATTATCAAGGTAACTGCTGTTCGTACCAAGGTCGATATTCCAAAGTGTTTCTGTTTTAAACTCTCTTGCATCATAAGGTATTTCATTATTTGCATTCACCCCACCAGGTTTATACCCTCTAGAGATGGTCAAGTAATACAGACTAGTATTATTTAAGGCATAATTTAGTCCTACTTTTCCACCAACGAGTGTTTCATCTGTTGGAATATTTGATTCATCAGAATCAACATAATCAGAATCAATATTTTCTACTCTTAGCCCTGCAATAAATGTAAATTTGTCATCTAAGTGTGTATCAAGTTGCCCATATATAGCTTTATTTTTTGTTTTATACTCACCATCATATTCTGTATTGTATACCGTATCATTATCATAAAGGTCTACATAAAGATGGTTACGTTCTAAAGACTCTTTGTAATCTTTGTAATACGCACCAACAGTCCAATCTGTTGTACCATTAAAGATACGATTTGATTCATTAGAGATAAGTCTAATATCAAAGTCGACATATTCCTTATCTCTAATATACTCATCTGAACCTTTCCAGTTTTCTCCTGGATAGTAGTCTACATTTGCCCAATCTTCATCATAACTATAAGTCATATCACTTTTTGAGTAGCTAAGTTTTGTAATAGCTTGGAAGCTATTATAATTACTGGTTGACTTAATCGCAAATGCATTCGTTTTTTGTGTATCTTTCCCCGGTTCATCAGCAAGTGATACTCTAGAATTATCAAAAGTAAATGCATCATACCCATTGTCCACATTAATATGCGCATAGTTAAAATCAATTGTATGCCTGTCAGATACAAGCCAACGTAGTTGTGCTTTTACAGAAAGCTCATCGATATTCTGTGTGTCATCACGACCTAGATACGAATTCTCCATGAATCCATCACTTGTGTTGTTATAGATAGACACCCTACCAAGCAGTTTATCTTCTATCAATGTTCCACCTACAGCAGCACCAAATGCTTTAGTATTATAATTTCCAACTGTTGCTTCTAGATGGCCTTCTGTCTCTTTGGTAGGTTCATTACTTTGTACAATAACCATCCCTGCCATACCATTTGCACCAAAGATTGTACCTTGTGGCCCTCTAAGTACTTCTATTTGTTTTACGTCAAACATACCTACACCCAAAGCACTATGTGAAAAGTCAATACCATCTACGATAAGTCCGACTGATGGATTTACAGGTGTCTCAAATTGACTTCTTTCACCTATACCACGTATCTGAATATATTTTGCTTTCGAGGCACCAGCTGTAAAATTTACATTTGGAGTAGATGCCAAAGTTTCAATAAAAGATTTTGATGCTTTATCATAAACCTCTTCTTCCCCTATGACAGTAACACTCTGAGTTGTTTGGGAAAGTTTCTTTTCTCTAAAATCAGCCCCCACAACAATAGGATCGAGTATTATTGTCTCTTCTGCAAAAGAAGAGGTATTTAATATCGCACAAGCTGTGACGATAGATACAATTAAAGTATTGGATTTCATGTTGTTCCCTTAAAATAGTTATAAAAGAGAAGAGAGTAAATAGAAGTGATAAATCATTTATACATACAATGCTCTTCCCTACGCTGGAATTATCCAGTTCAAGTTCAACGGGTCAAGCTTTTGCGCCATCTCAGCTTAATCAGTAAAGATTCAGCACCCCGAGAGATCAATAACCACTTTATACATAAATAAGACTATTATTATCCTTAAATAGTGTTATAATAATTATAATACTATTTAAATTGATGCCAAAAAGGTGTTCCTATGGTAGGTGTAGAGGGAGAAGCAAACTCACGCGCTTGCATCGTACCAGACTCATACCCTAAACGTCCTGCTTCAACAGCATACTTGAATGCATTTGCCATCTTAACAGGGTCTTGTGCCAGGGCAATGGCAGAATTTAAAAGCACGCCATCATACCCTAGTTCCATCGCTTGTGTGGCATGAGAAGGTTTCCCTATCCCTGCATCAACAATGAGTTTAAGTTCAGGGAACTGCTTTCTGATGGCCACAAGATTATCCGGATTCATCAGTCCTTTTCCTGAACCTATCATCGAACCCCAAGGCATAATGACCTTACATCCTACATCAGCCAAACGTTTGGCCACAACCAGATCATCTGTAGTATAAGGAAAAACTTCAAAGCCCTCTTTTATGAGTACTTCTGCTGCTTTTACTGTTTCAAAAGGGTCAGGCTGTAAATTGTACTGGTCCCCTATGACTTCTAACTTTATCCAATTGGTGCCAAATACTTCTCTTGCCATCTGTGCAGTAGTAATGGCTTCTTTAGCAGAATGACATCCTGCCGTGTTGGGTAAGACATGAATGTTCAATGCTTTAATAATATTCCAAAAGTTTCCGCCCGCATTTTCACCGGCAGCTTGACGACGAAGGGCCACTGTTACTATCTGCGCTTCAGATTCTTTGATCGCATCTTCCATATTGGCTGGTGAAGGGTAAAGTGCAGAGCCTATAAGTAATCGGGAAGTTAAGATCTTTCCCCCTATCTCCCAGGTATCCGTAGTTTGTTCTAAGTGTTTGGTCATCTTATCCACCTTGTACGGGAGCGAGTATTTCTATACTGTCATTATCATAAATAATGGTTGTATCATATGTCGAAACAGCAACAAAAGTACCATTGAGTGCCAATGCAAAGCCCTTTTGTTTATACTTAAGTTCTTTTATGATCTCTTTAACATTCATCTCAGAGCTTATCTCTGTTCTAATTCCATTTACTATAACTTCTATCATTTGTATATCCCCTCATTTAATGCTTGTTCTACAATTGCCGGTGCCAACAGGTATCCATGTCTATAGAGTCCATTAATACGTGTCAACTTATCTTCATTTTCAATACGTGGCAAGTTATCCTTAAATGCCGGACGACAATTTGTCTCTGTGTTGACTATACGTGCCTCTCCAAAACCTGAATGCACAGAAAAAACTGCCGACAAGAGTTCAAGACTGGAACGTACTGACATCGGGCTTATATCTTCACTCTCTATCTCCGTTGCGCCTACCACATAACGCTTGGATCCTGGTGCCTGAGATATCTTGCATTCGTTACAATACTCCAGATCTATCCCTTCACATCCATTTTCACGAGGTACAATGTATATTTTATACCGGGGATGAAGCAGTCTGGTTGGACGTGTAATGTTTATCTCTGAAGATTCAAGCCAAAAGACTTCACCTCTTACACCACGCAGATCATCAAAATGTTCTTTTGCACCCAACCCTCTTGAGTCAAATACCCAATCAAACTCCTCTACTTTATCTTCATAAAAAACTTTAGCAGGTTCTATGGTTTCTACTTTGGTATGTTCCATCCAGGTTACATTGGGATTCATACTTAAGATATTGGTAGAGAATACCATAAACCTTTGTGCATCTACCTGCCCCTCATCTTTAAGATAAAAAGCTTTACTATGGTGTCCAAGTTCAGGCTCTAACTGGGCTAATTCTTGACTAGCAAGCATCTCTATCTCTTTAGCTTCTTCTATTTTGTTACGAAGAGACGTAATAAAATGTTCAAGCTCTGGTATATCTTGAGAATGTGCTGTAATGATCGTTCCTTTTTGTTGAAAACCATCATACACACCTGCTTCTTTCAAAATATCCGGCCAAAGTTCCATAGAACGCTTACCATGTTCAAAGATAGCAGATTCAGCCGTCTCTAGTTCTGCAAACGGAGCTAACATACCCGCAGCCGTAAATCCGGCTGCATCAGTTCCCTCTTTACTGCCCTTATCAAATAGTGTTAACGTATGCCCATCTTTAAGTAGGTTGAGTGCCAATACCCTTCCTACCAGACCGGTTCCTACGATTGCTATATTCATATCTTCTCCAATATTACTGCAGCTTGGGTTAGAAAACCCACGCTACAAATACGATGTGTACATCAATGTACTACGCGTTTATCTTATCAGCCTCTACATACACTTCAGATCCCATCTCCTGAAATTTCATAGACATTTCATCCATACCNTGTTGNTTAGCACTCTCCACATCAGTATCTAAAGCATCTGCATACTCTCTCACTTCAGCAGAGATCTTCATAGAACAAAATTTCGGTCCACACATAGAACAAAAGTGCGCTACTTTTGCTGCTTCCATCGGCATCGTCTCGTCATGGTATTCTCTCGCTCTGTCCGGGTCAAGACCAATGTTGAACTGGTCCACCCATCTAAACTCAAAACGTGCCAATGACATCGCATCATCTCTTGCTCTTGCACCGGGGTGACCTTTTGCCACATCTGCAGCATGCGCCGCAATTTTATACGTGATAAGTCCCTCTTTCACATCATCTCTGTTTGGAAGACCAAGGTGTTCTTTTGGTGTTACGTAACAAAGCATCGCACAACCATACCAACCGATCATCGCTGCACCGATACCTGATGTAAAATGGTCATACCCCGGAGCAATATCTGTAGTGAGGGGTCCAAGTGTATAAAAAGGTGCTTCATGACACACTTCCAGCTGCTTGTCCATGTTCTCTTTGATCATGTGCATTGGTACGTGACCCGGCCCTTCGATCAATGTTTGAACATCATGCTTCCAAGCGATCTTAGTCAATCTTCCCAGCTCTTCAAGCTCACCAAATTGAGCTTCATCATTTGCATCTGCTCCTGAACCTGGACGGAGACCATCACCCAAGGAGAAAGTCACATCATAGGTTTTCATAATTTCACAAATATCTTCAAAGTGTGTGTTCAAGAAGTTCTCTTGGTGGTGATGGATCATCCACTTAGCCATGATCGCTCCACCGCGTGAGACAATGCCGGTAACACGTTTCGCTGTCATTGGTACATGGTGTAAAAGAAGTCCCGCATGAATCGTAAAATAATCCACACCCTGCTCTGCCTGCTCGATAAGCGTATCTCTAAACACTTCCCACGTAAGGTCTTCTGCAATACCATTTACTTTTTCAAGCGCTTGATAGATAGGCACAGTCCCGATAGGCACTGGAGAGTTACGTAAGATCCAGTCACGCGTTGTATGAATATTCTTACCAGTTGAGAGATCCATCACAGTATCTCCACCCCAACGTGTAGACCATACCATTTTCTCTACCTCTTCTGCGATAGACGAAGTCGTAGCCGAGTTACCGATGTTGGCATTAACTTTGACCAAGAAGTTACGACCGATGATCATAGGCTCAACTTCCGGGTGGTTGATGTTACATGGGATAACCGCTCTACCCTCAGCAACTTCTTTTCTTACAAATTCAGCTGTGACCATCTCAGGTAAATTTGCACCAAAGTTCTCACCTTTGAGTCTTGCTTCTCTCTCTTCATTTTGAAGATACTCTTCACTCATAGCAAGGTTTTGACTCTCACGAATAGCGATGAATTCCATCTCAGGAGTAATGATCCCTTGTCTTGCATACCAAAGTTGAGAAACATTTTTACCTGCTTTTGCACGTAAAGGTATTCTTACAAGTCCTGTTGCACCAGCAGTTACATAGTCAAGTTGCTCATCTGTAGTGTATCCGTTATCCTCAGGAGCCATAATGCGCCCTTCATANTCTTCTACATCACCTCTTCCACTGATCCACTCTTTACGAATAGCCGGTATTCCTTCTCCTACATCGATCTCTACTGTTGGGTCTGTGTAAGGACCTGATGTATCATATACACCTAATTTAGTGTCATTAGAAAGTAAAATCTCTCTTATAGGTACACGTATATCTTTGTGTATTTCACCTTTGAGATATACTTTAGTAGATGCCGGAAATGGTTCTCTTGTAAGAAGTTCATTTGAAGTAGTNAGTGTGTCTTTAAATGGTTTTGTCATGTTGTTTCCCTTAAAATATTTATATAGTATTTTTTGGGAAGAGGTGTAGAAAATTAAGTAGGTATAAATAAAATTATTTATAGTTTAAAATTTAAATACAAATCTCTTCCTTACGCTGGTGTTATCCAGTTCAAGTTCAACGGGTCAAGCAATCTGCTGCTATCTCAGCTATCTATCATAAAATGATTTCAAGCACCCCGAGAGGTTGATAATGTCAATATAGGCTAATTAAGATAAAAATACTCTTAATTAGTCCAATAAAAATAAAATTGTGTGGTGTGTGTGAGGAAGCGTTATCTACTCTTCTTCGGTTTTCATCTCTGTAAGTTCAGCCAAGAGTTCTTCTATCTCTTCGTCATCAAGCTCATCACGGCCAAGTTCTTCAACAATGGCAAAACATTCTGTACGCATCTCTCTCATCTCTTCGAGGTCTTCTTTTTGTTCTTTAGAAGCAGATTTAGCTTTATCGATCGCTGCAAAAAGTTCATCTATGGCTACTTCCAGATCTGGAATGATCTCGAGTTCTAAAAGGTTTTTGAGTTTGTCTGCTGATGTCATTGTATCTTCCATATGTTTATTTTTATGTATTGTATCTAAAAATCATTGCTCTTAAAGAATGACCCTATACTCTTTTGTACACAAACAGAGAAAAAATAACCACTGAAATACTTTGAAAAAAGATGATACTATAGCCTGTAGGCAGATCAAAATAATATGAAACAACCAAAGCCAGTACTGATAAAAACAATCCACTTGCCCATGCCAAATAGAGAGGTGTAAATCTCTTTTGTGACAATGCTATAAAGGCAGGAGCAACAAGCAAGACAAAAACAACAAATACACCAGCAAGCTGAACAGATGAGGTTACAGTGAGTGCCAACATACTGAAAAAAGTCAATTCTCGTGTTAATCCTGTTGTTTTAGGATAAACAATAAACATGACAAGTGCGACACACACATAGAGCAGTGCTGCTGAATAGACTTCATCGGGTGAGGTAAAAAGTATATCTGTGGCACTGAGCTTTTGAAAAAGTTCAGCTCCCTGCGGGCTGCTTGCCAAAAGAAGCATGATGCTAGAGGCTCCCAATGCATAGAGCATTCCTATAAATGCTTCAATATGTTCAACTTTCCGTGTGGCATAGGTGATCAACAGTGCCCCCAGCAGTGCAAAGACCAATGTCAATATCTGTTGATACTCTCCTTCAAGGAATCCTATGCTGATTGCCATACCCACTGCAGCCACTTGACCAATGGCCAGATCGGTAAAAATTACCCCTCGATTAATGATCTCCAAGCCAAAGACACTATGGATGAACACCAAAAGGATGACCAATACAAGTGCAGGCCACAGTATCTCTATTAGTTGCATACTCTTCTCACTAATGTATCAAAAAAGCGTTCTATACTCTGAGTACCTTTAATTGAACCTACATCATGTGGGAGTTCTACCACTTTGACACCGGTCTTTTGTGCGATAAATTTGGCTGTTTTATGTTCATGGTAGACATCTTGCAATATAAGTTTGATATCCTGTTCTTTTATCTCATTGATAAGCTTTAATGCATGTTTTGAATTAGGTTTAATACCCGGTAGCGGCTCAAGATTATCAATGGATCTGATCCCATAACGTCTTAAGAAATAGTTATAGAGTTCATGATACTGTACTATCTTCATCCCTTTACATTTTTTCATCTTTGCATTGTAACTTTTTAGTTTTTTCTGCCAGTGTGTTTTAAATCTATTATAGTTTTTTTTATAAAAACCGTAGTTTGCCTCATCAAGTTGAGAAAGCTTAAGCATAATGACTTCTGCAAGCGGTATCATATTGTACGGATCCAGAGAAAAATGCGGATTACCTTCCTCATGTACATGTCCCATAGAACGGTCAACACTTTTGGGGATATCTTGCAGTTTGACATATTCACTCAGATCCAGATATCCATTTGCACCTTTTTGTATTTTGCTATTGTGTGCACTTTGAATGAGTGGCGGCAACCATCCCATCTCCAGGGATGCACCGTTGAGTATCAGCACATCCGCATCTCGAAGTTTTGATACAAGTGAAGGCTTGGGTACTACATAGTGAGGATCCCAGTCACCACGAGAAAGAAGCGCTATCTTCACCTTATCTTGTGCTATTATTTTAGTAAGCTGCTCGATATACGGGTAAGCAACACTCACATTGACCTTGGCAAATGTGGCAGAATAAGCCACTAAAAACAGTAAAATAATTCTCATCTCTCTCTCCTAAAATGCATGTGCGCCATGTGCACCGATGGCATAGTTAAATTGTAATACAATTTCATTTTTATTATTTTTATCACCCTCTTCATCATACAGTGAACTATTGTAATTATACTGTAATCTCAAGCGTGAAAATTCACTTGGGTTATATTCTAACATCGCTGTAGTGACATACATATCATCTGGCACATCCAGCTTCTTGATATTTGCAGTGATGTCATTCTGATTTAATGCACTATAGCGTACCCCTGCCCTCCAGTTTCTGTCATGCTGATAAATAAGCTCTGTATAATAACCTGCCTGCTCTTTTTTCTGTGCAATCTGATTTGCAAAAGTATCTCCTGTATCACTTGGGATATACTTTGTACCATCCATCTCTCTATAGATATATTCATTCTGCCATGTGATCGCATGATCTGCTGCAAAATAATATTTATAGACCAGGTCAGCTCCATAAAATGTGGTATCACCTGCAAATGCGTGGGCTTCCTCTTCATCTTCAAGATGATTGATACGGCTATCTCCTTTAGCCATACTCACACCTCCCAGGAGTGTCCCCCCGCCGATATCAAATGAAGTTTTAAGATACCCCACCCATAGATTTGGCTGGTTAACATCGTCTACAGTTCCAAAGCCTTCTGTACCATAGCTCCGTTCATTGTCACCTTGAAGTGCTCCACTCCTGCCATGACATAGTATGCTGTTGGGAATACATAGTGAAGCTGCATACCAATCTCGTTGATTCCATGATCACCTAAAAGTGCCTGGTAGACAAGCGGTGCCTCATAGAAGTTATAGTTATGACGGTGTTTGTTATTAAGGTATCCAAAATCACTTTTAAATTTACCGATCTTCGCTTGTAGGTGATAAGGCAGTGAACGTGTAGTGGCAAAAGCCTCTTCAACCTCAAAATCATCTTCACTTAAATGAAACACTCCTTTAAGATCAAAATAATTATCTACCGATGCACCTATGACAAGTTCAGCATAATTAAAGTTAAAGCCATCTTCCCCTGCAAGTGATGTATGTGCATGGTCTTCATGATCATGTCCACCCCCATGTACAAACCCCGGTATTTCCAGATGTTCGGTATGCCCCTCTTCATCAAATGAAATGTTGTTATATGAAACATCCACAATAAGTGAAATGTCCGGCATATAGCTACTGCCTTTAGTTTTGGTACTGTTTATCTTTTTATCTTCTAACTGTTGTGTCAGTGACTCCTGTGTTGCTTCTTGTGCGAACAGCATTGTTGCTGTTACAGCACTTATCATTATTATTTTTTGCATAGGTATCCTTATATACTCTCTGTATTTATTTTGTTTGGTATTAGTTGTCGTTGATTGTCAAATATTAAGAGACAAGATAAGGAGGAGCGGTAGCGTTAAATCCTATAGGTATTGGTTCAACACTGTATTGTTGATTTTNTACACTATGTACCGTCNCTTGTTTTGGTACATCAGTATAGTCAAATCTTAATTTTACAAGAACTTTTTCTACACGTTCTCTCGTTTTTACAGCAAGATTCTCATTCACAGTTACGACAGAACCATTACGATGAGACAGGTCAAATTTTTGGGAAGAATGACAGAGGTTACACTCTGAGATTTGATCAAGGGTATGATGATGAAAGTGTATTGTTGAGCTTTGGAATGCCCATACAAAAAGAGCGATCAATAGTAAATTAACAGATTGTTTCAGTTTCATAAAGATTGTCTCCTTTCGTATTATTAAATGTTATAAACTATTGGGTAAATTACACTGACGCCAAACAAGAGGGGCATTTACCATTGATAATGACATTGTTTATCTCATAATTTGGCAATGTAATTTCTACATTTTTAATGCACTCAACCCTACTGCACTCTACGCAAACAAAATGTGCATGGGGGTTTAATTTAATCTCGAAGTATCTTTTTTTATCATTGGATNCAAAAGCATTCAATATNCCTTCTTCTTCAAACTTGGAGATATTTCTATAAAAGGTCGCTTTATCCATGGAGATATTATTTTTGATCTCTTCATAACATAAAGGTTTATCGGCCTCTTCCAGTATCTCCAATAGCTTTACTCTTGCAGTGGTAAGCTTGATATTTGTATCTTTGATCAGTTCCTCAATTTTCATGGCGGGATTATAACTGAACTTATATTAGGTGCGACTGAGTTGCATTTAATATTTCTGCTTATGATTTTGTTTGAGATGTTGTTAGATTTATTTCGAAGGTTAGTATGGAATGAAGAAGCCTACATAACGAGTAGGTAACTGAATGGCATGCCAACCTTCGAAACGAAGATGGCATCAGATCATGTGAAAATTAGTGGCAACCGCAGCCTGTGCCGCTACTCTCACCTTCAGCTTTTGCAGGAGCTGCTTGAGCTGGAGCAGATGCTGCACCTGCACCAGTACTACAAGCACTTACACCTGGAGGTGTTGTTGGTTGTACTGCTGAGTTATCAGCTCCACCTTCTGCATTTACTTTGTCTATAAATGCTAAGAGGTTAGTTGCTGCTGCNTGGTAACGTTTTGCAGTCTCTGAGTCTGGCATGTGGTATGTTACTGGCATACCAGTATCTCCACCTACTCTGATCGCTGGCTCTATAGGGATACGCGCGATCACCTCTGTGTCGTACTCTTTCGCTACTGGAACTGTTGTACCCATACCAAAGATATCAGACTCAGTGTCACATGATGGACAGATAAATCCAGACATGTTTTCTATGATACCCGCAGTTGGAATATGCAACTTTTGGAACATATCAAGTGAACGTCTAGAGTCATCAAGAGAAACTTCTTGAGGTGTAGTCACTGTGATACCTGCTGTAACAGGTACAGACTGTGCAAGTGTTAACTGTGCATCACCTGTTCCCGGTGGCATATCGATCACAAGTACATCCAGTTCAGACCAAAGAATGTCTCTCAAGAACTGTTCGATCGCCTTCATGATCATAGAACCTCTCCAGATAAGAGATTGACCCGGCTCCATCAGTGACCCCATAGACATGATCTCTACACCGTACGCCTTAAGCGGCTGAACTTTGTTTCCCTGAATCTCTGGTTTCTGATCTTGTACACCCATCATCCGAGGGATGTTCGGTCCATAAATATCTGCATCAAGAAGACCTACTTTTTTACCTTGCATTGCCATCGCTACTGCGAGGTTCACTGAAGTAGTTGATTTACCAACACCACCTTTACCGGAACTTACCATTACAAAGTTCTTTACGTGTGGGGCGATGTTCTTACCACTTACAGAGTTAGACATTTGTTTTGGTGCCTCAGGTGCAGTGACATTAATTTGGATTTGTTCAAAACCAAGCTTTTTAAGTTCAGTTGTTGCTTCATCTCTCAGTTGTGCTTTTACCTCATCTGCTGATGATGTAATGTCAATAGTCAACCCTACAGTTGTACCATTAACAAGGATGTCTTTTACAAAACCAAAACTAACGATATCTTTCGTAAATCCTGGGTATGTTACGTTCTTTAACGCTTCTAATACATTTTCTTGTGTCATAATATAATTCCTAAATATGATTTGTATAAGAGTTATACCAACACAATCTTAAATTAGATTGAAAAATCCCTGAATTGACTAAATAGGAGTAAATACCTCTGATTAAAGAGTCTATAAAGCTTTTATTTTGTATACTCCGTTACTATTAGTTACATCATAAATAGATATAGGGATTTATTTGTCAAACACTACTTTGATACTTCTGGGTGCTGGAAATTCTTCCAGATTCAAGACCAATGTTAAGAAACAGTGGCTTTACACTGGGGACATACCTCTATGGCTACATGTTGCTGAACACTTTGAAAGATCAGCAGATTTTGATGAAGTCATTATCGTGTCTACAGAAGAAGAAATAAGTCTCATGAAACACTTTGCCTCTTACACTTATGTAAAAGGAGGAGACAGTAGACAGACATCACTTAAAAATGCTTTACAAAAAGTAACCACAAGCCATGTACTTGTCTCCGATATCGCCAGATGTTGTGTACCTCAAGCTATGATAACCCGTATCCTGGCATCCAAAGATGCTGCTTCCTGTATCGTACCTGTACTTCCTGTTACCGATACCCTCTACCTGGATGATCAACCTATAGATCGTGAAAAGGTCAAGATCATCCAAACCCCGCAACTCTCTGTTACTAAAATGCTCAGAGAGGCATTGGAAACAGACACCCTCTTTACCGATGACAGTTCGGCTATTGCTTCCTTGGGAGAAAAAGTACATTTTGTTGAGGGTGACAGCAAAGCACACAAGCTTACAACCCTCTCTGATCTGCAAAAATTATCTTGTCTTAAAGAATCTTCTGCTAAAACACTCACCGGTTTTGGCATAGACATACATCCTTTTCAACAAGGGAAAGAGATGTTTTTGTGTGGAGTAAAGATAGATGTTGCCTATGGATTTAAAGCACACAGTGATGGTGATGTAGCCATTCATGCCCTTATCGATGCCCTTTTAGGTGCAGCCGGTATGGGAGATATAGGTGAACTTTACCCAGATACAGAGGTAAGCTATGCAGGAGCCGATTCGAAAGAATTACTGAGAGATACAGTAAAAAGGATTTATTCTTTTGGNTATACCATAGGGAATATTGACTTAACCATCATGGCAGAAGCACCAAAGATAAGTCCTTATAAAGAAGAAATGAGAACAACACTCTCCTCTTTACTTGGTATCAGAAAGAACTTTGTCAATATCAAAGCCACAACAGCCGAAAAACTTGGTTTTGTAGGAAGAAAAGAAGGTGTAACGGTTCATGCCGTAGCAAACTTGAACTACAGAAACTGGAAAACATTATGAATTGGAACAACAAATGAAAATCATCATTGTAGAAAATGAACTCTATTTGGCGCAAAGTATTGCCTCAAAACTTACAGAAAACGGATACGATACAGAAACCTACAGCTCTATTAAAGAAGCTATGAAGAGCCATGGAGATGTCTACCTGCTTTCTACCAACCTTCCGGGACAGAACACATCACCGCTCATTACAAAATTTAAAGACAAGATCATTATTTTAATGGTGAACTATATCAATAATGATACTGTAGGTGAGCCCTTAAGACTGGGAGCGAAAGACTACATTGCTAAACCGTTTATGCTGGAAGATCTCATGCGTAAAATAGAACATTATAAAGAGTATCAGGCACTCAAAAAGCAAACGTCACTCTATCAGGAATATATGGATAACCTTCTTCATGATATAGAGACGAATTTTGATATCAAAAAGATCACAACACCTCTTGTCATAGAAACCAACTACCAACGGCTTGTAGATAAGATCGTTTTTGAACATGCGACAGAGACAAACACGCTACTTACTTTTATACCACTGGGTGATAAGACCTGGAAAGAAAAAATACAAAAAAGCTCTCCAAGCACTCTGCTATATGTGACAGAGATCAATACCCTCAAAAAAACAGACAGAGAAACACTCCTGGAAATGCTGACTGCGTATGATTTTATCTTATGCAGTACCTCCAACCTGGAATCTGATTTTGAAACGATTACACTCAACACCGACTCCAAGCTGTATGACCAAAATGAGATCCTGACCATAGATGACTATGTCAAGTTCATTGTCAATAGTTTTCAATATAAATTTCCAGATACAGAGCTCTCTAAAAAATTAGGGATCTCAAGAAAAAGTCTATGGGAAAAAAGGAAAAAGTATGGACTCTTCAAAAAGAAATAATAACAAAACACTTTACATCGATACAGAAGCACTTTCAACTCTGGCATTGGTTCAGGCAGGTCTCATTTCTCCTGTAGATAAACTCATGAATGAAAAAGAATCTTTAGCGGTAGATGAAACTAAATTCTATAAAGGTGTGCCTTTCCCTTTTGCTTTTATACTTGCACCCAAAGGTGAACAAAACCATCAAGTACTGCAAAGTGTTAAACAAGGTGAAGTCATTGACCTTGTCACCGAAAACAAAAAAGTAGGTGAATTAACCGTAGATGAAACATTTGCCATAAACCCAACGCAGCGTCTTCACAATATCTATGGTAATTCTGACCCTTCACACCCTGGTGTTAAAAATACGACTGCAAGACTTGGAAAAATAGCAGTCTGTGGTGATTACACTGTGACATACCCTCTTCTTGAAGACAACATTAACCGTATCCAAAGTATGGTCACCAAAACGGGTGCGAAACTTGTCTCTGCTCTCATGTTGGCAGCAAATCCTTTTAACCGTGCCCATGAACGTATGATCCGTCAAGCCATAAGTGATTCTGACCTACTCATCATTTTTTTACGTAAACCTTTTACCACTGAGGGCTTGCGTTACGATATCAGGCATAATGCCCTCACTACTTTTGTGGATAATTTTCTTCCTCGGAACAAAGTACTTATCGTTCCTTTTGAAAATTCCTATATCTTTGCAGGGTTTAATGAACTTATCTTAGATGCCCTCTTAGCAAAAAACTATGGCTGTCATCAACTCATTGTTGGTAAAAATCATGGAGGCTTAGGACTTTATTATGATAAAAATCGTTTAAACTCCATCTTTGATCAGTTTAAGGATGTGGATATAAATATAAAAACTGTGGATGAATATGTTTACTGCGATACCTGTAAAACGCTTGTGAGTACACAGACATGTCCTCATGGAGAGCACCATCATGTACACTACCATTCAGAATCCATTATGAAACTCATTCAGTCTGGCCTCATTCCTCCTTCTATCCTGGTAAGAAAAGAAGTTTCTGCAAATATACTATCTGCACTTTTCCCCGAAAGATTTGAGAATCTGCAGGCGATGTATTACTCGCTTATGCCAGATTCAGGACTCTTGGAACAACAAAGTGAAGAGCAGTTTTATCTTAAACTCATCGAACTTTATCAAACTTCATCACTCACATAAGGATATCCATGACATTGCAAAAACTTTTTTTAACCTTTTTTGGCGCAGGACTTAGTCCTAAAGCCCCGGGGACAGTAGGTACACTTGCCTCACTCCCTGTAGGACTTGCCATACTTTACTATATGGGAATGGAGACACTCTTTATGGTCACTCTTGCCATTACCATCATAGGGATCTTTGAAATAAATAAATATGAACAGGAAACTGGTATCCACGACCACCAGCAGATCGTCATAGATGAAGCAGCAGGGATGTGGCTTTCACTGATGATAGCTTACTCCACAGCAATTACCATGAACTACCCTTACGTAGACATCCTGGCTATTGTATTCAGCTTCGCTGCATTTCGTCTTTTTGACATTTGGAAACCCTCAACTATAGGATGGATAGACAGAGAGCTTAAAGGAGGTCTTGGCGTGATGATGGATGATGTCTTGGCCGGGATCGCCGGTGGATTACTGTCTGTCGTAATACTTATGGGGATAGAGAAACTTTTTTAAAAGTTTTTTCTCCTAACTATGCTTCTTCTTCCTATTGGGAAAGGCATCAAAAAACATCCCGACAACCGCTGCGATCATGATCACATAGGCGACAAACTTTGTCAAACCTGCGATCAAAGATTCATAAGCCAACAGTCCCATTGCACTTAACATATAATTAAAATCATGATAGGCATCTACCCCTAAGAAAGATTTATGGGCTGGCAAGATGAGACCTTCATGGGCTGTAGAGAGATACCATGCCGTATACTGAAGAGAGAATCCTAAAAAATACAGTGCGGTCATTGCAGCGAACAGAGACCCTTTTTTATAATAATAGTAAGCGATCAATCCGGGAAAAAGTAATTGAAAGAGAGTGCCATTCGCAACAGTGATAAACTCTGGACAATGCAGGATATAACAGACACCATGTCCGCTTTCATGCACAATACCCAGCGTTTGATTGACGATAAAAAAATAAAGAGTAAATATCTTGTGTGTCAGCGTATCACTCTGTATATAAGCTGGTTCCCACGGTGCATACTGGGGAAAAAGCAATAAAAAAAGTACAAAGAGTACTAATAAGACTTTTTTTGCAGGTATACTGGATTGCAAAGAAGGTCGTCCGTACGCTTCCTTCTCTTTATCACGGTGTAAATGGCTAAAAGGATTCTTTTTAGCCATTGATCAAATGTTTTAATACATGTTTGATAAGCGTTTCATACTCTTTCAGTTCTCCGAGTTCCAAAGCCTTCCCTGAACGAAACTTTTTATGGTGTATTTCTAAAGACTTTCTCAAAGTATCCGTTAACCATTTCTCTTTAAAAGTCTGGTCCATGTTAAGATCAAAGACTTCTCTTGTGGCATGTGACGTTTTGGCCACTTTGACCGTATGAAAAATGGCACGTCCCAGTAAAATATACGGGAAATTTCTGTTTTCCATAGGCCCCATCTCCAAGTAGCGTTTACCCAGTGTCTGTCCTAACACTTTTACCTCGGAAAGTTCATTAAAACCAAAAAATGCTCCTGTACCGCCTACCAATGCACCTATGGCACCACCCAATAGAAGGGTATGCCCTGCAAAAAGTAAGTCAATACCTGCACCTGTCACGGCACCGGATGTGGCTCCTGTAATGATGAGTTCTTTACGCGTCAGACCGAACACGGAGGCTGTCTCCTCCGAAAAAAGATCCATCCCTTCAAATGTGACAACTTTTTCTTCTTTTTTAAGATGATCATGGTTCCAAACTTCTTCTATATGATTCTGTGTTGTCACTTCAAGATCCCGTAATCTATCTTTATACTTACCTTCTATCTTCTCTTGATCTTCCTGACTGACCTCTTCCGTCTTAATCGTACGTTTTTCCACGGTACTCAAAGATTCATAAATCAATCTTGCCAACAAAGCAGCACTGCGGTCAAACATCTGTTCGTGATACTGTTCAAAAAGTTTCATAGAAGCTTTTATCGGTGTTATCCACTCTTCTTTTAGCTGTGCCATACTCTCCAATATGCTCATATGCTGCGTCAGATCTGTCTTCATAGGGTTAAAGGTACGTACCATCTTGAAGTACTGCCCCAATGCCCTCTTCCACTCTTCACTGTGATCTGTTTCATCTATATGGTTGATCAGTGCCATTGAAGGCTGCCCGGTCCAGCGAAGTATCTCCATCTCCGCCTCATACTCTTCACCATAGGGCTTAGAACCATCGACAATATAAATGATACCTGCTCCATCCATAATAGGTTCAAGCAGCTCCACTTCATCGTTAAAACGTACATCTTCTTTATGTTCATTGATAAATGCTTCTACTACTTCATGTTTTTTATCGGCAGAAACATCATATTGTTCTAGCCAGGCCAAGACTTTTCTTGCTCTTTGAAAACCTGGTGTATCAAACAGTTCATACAGTACTTTTCCATCTACACTCAAAGGAAAACTGCGTTTCTTTGTTGTAGTACCGGGTGTGTCAGATATACCTACTGAGTCATCCAGTGCCAAAGCAGACACAATGGAACTCTTCCCTTTGTTCGGATGCCCTACAACNGCAAATTTGGGATGTGTATACTTCATCGCTTTAACCATACTTTTACCTCTTCATCTAAAGAGAGTTTATTTTCCCAGACATCTATTTCNCTGCTTGTCGCCTGATAGAGATTTTCTGTTGTACCTACAGGCATGACTATGACTTTATCTACTTTAATGGTCAGATCTTTTAAATAATCTACAAAATCCATTGTCGGAGGTTCCCATGCTTTCACAAAAAGGAGTACCTCACCATGACTTTTTGAGATGACTTCACTGTCCTCTTTAAAAGAGTTGGCACCGCCCACTTCAGAATGCATAGGTGAAATCACCTTCATACTGTCAGAGAGTACCAAAAGTTCAGCCTCCGTGATCGCCCACCCCTGTACAGAATCATAAGAGGCATCCAATGTGTTGACTATCTGTCCATAACCCGTGTTATGTGAAGAAGAGAGAAGCTTTTTCTTTTTTGCCTGTGTAGAGATGATAGGTTCATTGATCTCGCTAAGCAAGCGTCTTGATCCATTCAAAGTTAAAATGGAGTATTTCACTGCACGGCTAAGTCCCATAGAAGAGATAAGGAACATGAGTAAACGTAAAGAAATCGCATAAAAGACTGTAGAAAAAGCTAAAAACCTCCACCATTCTCCAAGCTGTGAAGCATGTGCGATCATCTCTTCACTCAGTCTGTCTCCCAGTCTAAAGTATTGACTCTGCTCTATCAATTCCATAGTGGGTACAGCAGAAGGTGCAAGATCTTTCCATGGAAACGCTACCGTAGTTAAAAATTCATGGAATGTTTCAGGAGTGATGTGCAGTGTCGTACTCCATGCAAATGCAATATCTTTAGTCACTACCCCACCCAAAAGTGCGATTAACAATCCAAATGAAAAAAACAGAGCGATCATTTGTGAACGTTTAATGATCACCCAGTTTGCAAGCAGCGGATTGATCTTCAACGCCTGAATATCATCCTCTATCTTGGCAGGTAAAAGACTTAAGATCTTCTCCATCCAAAAAGCAGGAGAGAGATGTACCAACACACTTTGTGTACTACTTGCTCTCAACATTGCAATAGCTGTGAGAAGCATCGTAAAAAGAGGCAAAAAAATCACCATCGCCATAAAATAGATGACATTGACAGGTTCCTTTCCATTGTAGGAAAGTAATCCTATACCTGAGAGTAAACCCAGAACAAAGGCGATCAAAACAAGTGTCAGGGTCACACCATAAAGATAAGAAGAAAAAGTGTCACTTAAGAGTGGTCTTTTTAACTTTTCTCGATGTATATCAATCCATGTTAACAATTGATCCAAAGGACGGTCTTTAAGCACCACTTGCGTTAAGCCAAAAGCACGATTTTCTTCTCGTGTGGACGGGTTCACTTCTAAAAGTGCGTAAAGATCTACATAACTTTTTATATTCATCTATGATTTAGCCTTGGGACAACCATAAATGAGACATCTCAAATGTTCTTTATATGCTTTATCGTCATAAGAATCAACACGGGCGACACCCTGTTCAATGGCTGTTTTTGCTACGGCAGAAGCCACCCAGATCAACGCTTCTTTATTGAATGGCAAAGGAATGATATGTTCTTTCCCGTATGTGATATTCTCATTATGGTATGCTGCTTTGACATAATAAGGTACCGGCTCTTTTGCCAAAGTTGCAAGTGCTTTGGCCGCTGCCATTTTCATACCCTCTGTGATCTTCCTTGCACGCACATCCAGTGCCCCTCTGAAGATAAAAGGAAAACCAAGTACATTGTTCGTTTGATTAGGATAGTCAGAACGGCCTGTTGCAATGATCGCATCATCTCTGACCTCTCTTATCTCTTCGGGAAGTATCTCCGGGGTAGGATTTGCCAATGCAAAGATCACAGGTTCAGGTGCCATCATCGAGACCATCTCTTTAGTAAGTGCACCTGCCACAGAAAGCCCCAGGAACATATCTGCACCTTCGATCGCTTCATAAAGTCTTGTCGCAGCAGTCTCAACTGCAAATTCCATCTTGTACTTGTTCAAGTCTGTTCTGTTCATATTGATAACACCCTTGGAATCACACATAATGATATGTCTTACACCCAAAGCCTTATACATCTTAGCACAGGAAATACCCGCAGCACCCGCACCGTTGATCACGACTTTGATCTCATCTACTTTTTTACCCGTAAGATCGAGTACATTCATAAGTCCAGCAGTGGTTATGATGGCTGTCCCATGCTGATCATCATGAAACACAGGAATGTCCAGTTCTTCTTTTAAGATGCGTTCTATCTCAAAACATCTGGGTGCGCTGATATCTTCAAGGTTGATACCGCCAAAAGTAGGTGCAATGGCTTTACAGGTTGCCACGATCTCTTCAACAGAATGTACATCCAACTCTATGTCAAATGCATCTACATTCGCAAACTTTTTAAAAAGTACAACTTTCCCTTCCATCACCGGCTTTGAAGCCAAAGGACCGATATCTCCTAATCCAAGTACCGCTGTCCCATCAGAAACAACAGCAACAAGGTTAGAACGGTTGGTATATTCAAAAGAGAGGTTTTCATCTTTGGCAATTTCAAGACAAGGAATCGCTACCCCCGGCGTATATGCAAGGGAGAGTTCATGTTGGGAATCACAAGGTTTCGTCAGATCTATACCTATTTTCCCTTGTTTATGGTATTTAAGTACTTCATCTTTGGTTATTTCTGCCATTTTCGACCCTTGCAATTTAATATAATATTATACTGCAAGTATTGTTAAGATAGATGAAAAAATACTCCTAGGAATAGTAACGCTCAAATATTACTATATCGATAAATACATGTCACTCCAAGTCACTTTCAAATTACCCAACTAATAACTAATTTAAATATTAATGCAGAAAAAAACTAAGCTTAAATTCCAATCAATTATAATTTTTTACAATAAAAAAAAGACTCAGCTATGGAAAATGTTGCAGCAAACTTATCTTCAATTTTATCAACCAGAATATATTGCAATAAGTGTAATATTGATAATAAGAGAAGTTTATTTACAAGTATATAGGAAGATTGTGTTTATAGTACCCGATTGAGGAAGCCATACTATACTTATTTTACTTATATCACGACGAATATAACTTGAGAATACAAACAAAAAGACTTAACCGATCACCTCCTTAATCTAATAAAGAGCGTAATAAAAGATATGCTTAAAAATTTTAAATTAAAAAAGATACTACTTGACTTTCAAGAGATATCAAAGAAGAAGATATGAAAAAATATATACATTATCTGTTCAAGTTTAGATGATTTATTGCGATCTCTGTACCATTTATTGTATTTCTTCTTGCCGTGAACTTGAAAAATCTTGAGATAGATGGAAGTTATAGAATTTGGTTTGAAAAAGATTCACAGAAACTTGTTATCTATGATAAATTTAGGTCTGAATTTAGTAATGATAATGGTGTAACCATCGTTTTTAGAGATGAAAATGGTATTTTCAATAAAAAAGCCTTACAAAGTATAAAAAATATTACTGATGCACTTTGGGATATGAAACATATAGAACGAGTAGCTTCTTTAACGAATTATCAATACATACATAACAATGAATCTGATCCGGATGATATACTAGTTGATAATTTTATTGAAAATATAGAAAATGCTACACCAGAGTATCTTGCAAATCGTAAAGAAATTGCACTTTCTGATTCAACTATAGTTAATGGTCATATTTCCAAAGATGGTACAACAACGATGATATTTGCGAGACTTGAAGCAGATGCAAATGAAGGTGACGATATTAGTACTGAAGTTATGAATGATATTCATGCTATTGTTGATCCTGAAGCAAAAAGAACAGGCTATAAATTTTGGTTCAATGGTGGGCCGGCCATAACGTATGCTTTTATAGACATTGCAGGCAAGGATGCAATCATATTTACACCATTAGTTTTTTTGCTTTCAATGCTACTCCTTTTTTTACTGTTTCGTCAAGTAAGTGGAGCTATTATACCTATGATGGTGGTACTATTTACTTTTCTTTCTGTACTTGCTGTACAGGTGTTACTTGGATATAAACTAAATAATTTTACAGCTAATATACCAGTATTTATTATTGCCATAGGCGTAGCTGATGCCGTACATATTTATAGTGTATGGCTTATGCAAAAAAGAAAAGAATTTGATAATTTTGATGCTCTATATTATTCATTAAATACAAATTTTTTGCCTATTTTACTCACTTCTATAACTACCATTGTCGGGTTTTCCACACTTGCAATATCTAAAGTGGTACCAATAGCAACATTGGGGATTGCAACAGCCAGTGGGGCAGTTTTGGCATTTATCATATCAGTGGTATGGATGCCTGCAGTATTGCTTATACTTAATAAGGAGATAAAAACTAAAGAGATATCTCAAAAGAATCTCAAAAGATCTTTGGGCTATGGTGCATTTATCATAAAAAATGATAAAAAGATTATTTTTATTGCTTCAGTGATTGTTGCAATTATTGGATTTGGACTTTTTCATCTAAAAGTTGATAGTAATATCATCCGTTATTTTGATAAAGAAGCTGAGATACGTAAATCTGCTGAATTTACTATGGAAAATCTTACGGGTTCTATGTCTTATAGTATAATTGTTGACAGTAATAAAGTTGATGGTATTAAAGAACCGAAATTTCTTAAAACAGTTGAAAGGTTTTACGAAGAGTATAAAGCAAAATTTCCTAAAGAGGTAAGACATATCTTTTCTCTTTTGGATTTTATAAAGCGGTATAACAAAGTACTCAACAATAAAGACACCATACCAGAGAACAGAAATCTCATATCTCAGTATTTGTTACTTTATTCTATGTCTTTACCTGAAGGGATGGAGATCACAGATAGGGTGGACTTTGAACATCGTAAACTTTGTGTTACCACTTTAATCAATATTGTTGATGCAAGTAAAGAGTTAGAAATGATTTATTTTGTTGAAAATTGGTGGAAAAACACCCCATATAATGTAGAGGTTACAGGACAAGCTGCATTATATGCTTTTATGCAAAAAGATGTTACTGATACATTGATCTATTCATTTTTATTAACACTTTTAATCGTTTCTATTATTATAATGCTTATCTTTAAAAGATTTAAAATACTCTGGATACTTCTTTTACCAAATATATTACCAGTTGTTTTGGTTTTAGGAATAATGGGTTGGTTTGGGTTTGCTATAGATATGGGAGTAGCAATTACTGGATCTATAATCATAGGTGTAGCGATGGATGACACTATTCACTTTTTAATCAAATATTTTGATTCAAGAAAACAAAATTTATCCAAGGAAGAAACTTTTGATACGGTATTGCATTATGTAGGGAAAGCAATATTTTTCACAACTGTAGTATTAGCTTTTTCTTTCTCAATGTTTGCTTTCAGTACTTTTGTACCAAATCAAAATTTTGGTATTGTAATAGCGGTAGCTTTGGTTATGGCATTGACTATAGACTTACTTTTTTTACCGGCACTACTCTCAGTGATGGATAATGAGGAATATACAGAATGTAAAGAAAAAAAAGCTAAGTAATAAACTATATCAATACAAATATAGGTACAGTTGACTACATGAGTGATTCTCTGCACTTTGATAAAATTAAAGACAATGATAGAGAGCGTTTAAGGTATCTGATAACCACTCTTCTTGCTTCACTCCATAAATACTTTCAATCCCTCTATTCAATTTCTTTAAGTTTGACATAAATATCATACTTTTATTATGCTAGAATTGAACAATTAGCTATTGCAGAGGTGATAAAATGAGAGTTTTACTTTTTATAGTTATTGTATTGCTTGCTGGATGTAGTTCTGACTCAAATGATACTTCTTCATTAGTAACACAAGATGATATTGTTCAGTCGTATGCGATTGATCGCCTCATAAATGAAACCTATTATTTCCCTGCTAAAAAGCAAAGCAATTCACTTCCAACCTATCAACCGTTGGAACGGTTTGATCTTATCTTTGTCGGACATGATTTTAATTCAAGTTCATCATTGCTTGCCTATGCTATTCCAGGTCATTATACACATATTCTGACCTATCTTGGAAAAGATTCACAAGGATTTGCATATGCAGCTGAAATAAATAGTAATGAGAGCCAAGATTTTAGTATTGGGATAGATGGCTTAAAAGTAGATGGACGTCTTTATATTTATTGTTTGGGAAATGATTTCGGAGACAATGCATGCCCAAAAGATGCATACATCCATGGTATGGAGACCTATGATTATATGTGGGCGAAACGACTGAGACCAGAGCTGAGAGAGCAGTTAATAGAGCACGAAAATAGATTGATCACTACTATAAAAGAAGACCTTAAAACAGCATATCCTTTTCAGTTGGCCTTCCATATCGGTCCAGAAACACCTTTAACAAAAGTAATACCTCTCGTTGATGATGGTCGTCAAAATGGTACAGATTGTACAGCATATTTTATATCGCTTTTTGAAGAGGTAGCTGAAGTTTGTCTTGATGAAATTCGAATAGATGCCGCTGCCTTAGAATTATATTATCTCTATGATCCAGTAGGACAGGAAGCAAAACTTCCCGCACAATACAATCCATTTTCAATGGAAGATATTTATCTTTCAGAGTTATTTAGTGAGCTTGGATATTCCCTTATTGACAATATGCCACGTCAAACTTCATGTCCTGACAGCCGGATAGTTACTGGTATACCAATACCTGATTTAATTTTTGACAGTCCTAGTATGGTGGAAATCCAACCTGTCTATAGGTCAATAAAATCCAACTAAAATTCAGGATTATTGATAGTATTTTTATTACTCATTTTTCTAGGTAATTGATTATGTTCCACTGAAATTATTTTACCATCTTCCATCTTGATCTGCACATCAGCTATAGCTGCAATATTATTATCATGTGTAGCGATCAGTATAGTTCCAGAAGTTTTTTCAACATGATTCCGTAATTTTTTCAAAATCAGTTTTGTTGTTTTTGAATCTATGTTTCCCGTAGGTTCATCAGCCAAAAGAACTTTCGGATTATTTATTAGTGCTCTGGCAATTGCACCACGCTGTCGCTCACCACCAGAGATCTTACTGGCATAGGACTCTGCACGATGTAAAATACCCATTTCATCAAGAAGGCTCATCGCACGTTCACGACGTTCTGCAGCCGTAACATCATGGTTGGAAAGTAGAGCAGATTCTACGTTTTCACTCAAAGTCAACACTGGGATAAGATGATGAAATTGAAAAACAAAGCCAATAAAATCACGCCGAAATGTAGAGAGTGATCCCACTTCATCTAAATGTTTTCCTTCATAAAGTATCTCACCGCTTGTAGGAGTATCAAGTGTACCTATAAGGTTTAAAAGTGTACTTTTCCCACATCCAGACGATCCCATGAGTGCATAGATTTTCCCTGCTTCTAGTGTCAGGGTTATCCCGTTAAGTGATTGTATAAGACCATCATCATAGACTTTATGAAGATCTTTAACTTCAATAAGACTATTCATGACGTATCGCTTTGGAAATATTGATCTTAGTAGCATAAAGTGCCGGGAACAAGGCACTGAACAATCCTATAAAAAGAGACATCAGCAAGACATTGGAAAATATATCTAAACTTGGAGCTTCAGGAAGATACATACTAATGTTAGCAAAGTTACTCAATAATATTGACATTACAGGATAAGAACACATATAGCCAATAATTCCACCTCCAAAGGAGAGCAGTAAAGACTCCACTAAAAAGATTGAAACAATCATTTGGCGTGACCATCCAATGGCACTTAAAATTCCAACTTCCTTTGTCCGTTCACTAATCGCCATAATAAAAGTATTGAGTAATACTGCAACAGCAATAAGAAGAGTCATAACAGACACTATCTTCGAAAAATAGAAGATACTTTTAATTGGACCTAAATAGTCTGGGAGCTGCTGACTCTCAATAGCTCTCATATCAGGAAATTGATTATTGATTCTATCAATAACTTCAGCTGTTCTTGTAGTATCATTCAATGTTAGAAAAAGTAAACTTGTCTTATCCTCTTTATTCATTAACTGCTGTGCATCTTCTAAATTAATAACCATTCCCGCATTTAAAAAATTGAGCCAACTTGAATAAATACCAACAATCAAGTATTTTTTGCCACTATTAAGCTCAAGTTCACTGCCAACACTCACTCCATGCATTTTTATCATCTTCTCCCCAACAACGATTTCTCGAGTCGTATCACCCAATGCATGTCCCTTGATAATATTAAAGCCTAAACGTTGTGCAAATATATCATAATTTGACACGCCAAGAATAAAAATTGATGATTTACCATACAGACGTTTGCGACCTATCAACATTGAATCATAAGAACGAATTCCATTAAAATGTGTAATAGCAGTAACTGTCGTATCCTTAATAATAGATGTGACTGGTGTTGCAGCATATTTTGCTTGTACAACAATATCAATATCTTCTTGTTCAAGCACAGTTGATATTTGTTGAGTAAAAGAGTTACCCATACTTGCAAGTACAGCATAAAGCATAATGATCAAAGCAACTGAAAAAAGTGTAAAAAAAGAGCGAAGAGGCGTACGGAGTATATTACGAAGTGCATAGCGAAAAATAATAGCTAACATATGTTCCTTTACGTTATACAGTTTAGTATATTTTTTAAACTCTCCTTCTCTGATAATAAGAGAAGGAGATCTAGTCTAAATATAAAGAATTTCTACACTTACTTTATATTGCTGGTACTTCTGGTATAGCTACAGTAGAACAATCCATTGTACCTATCGTAGCATTATTAAAGCTTACATTAAATACACCTTCAGTTGCTGTTGAACTTAACTTAACTGTGTCACCATTTTGATCAGTTACTGTGACAGTACCCTCTCCTGTAGTCATGTTAATAGAACCAACTGCATCTACAGCTCCAGTAACTTCCGGATTATTAAAAGTTGCACTAAAAGTTACTATCTCTTCACCAATATCCGCAGTAAAGTTTGTTATAACGTAAACCTTCTTAGTAAGATTATCAGTAATAGTTAATGCGGTCATAGTAATCTTCATAGTCCCATCTTCGTTGGTGGTTAAAATACCACTATCAAGATCTATAGTTAAATTTACAGGATTATCCGTCTCCGGACTGCTAGAAAGTATCGTTAGAGGCGTTGGTGTTGAAGCTGTAATCTCCCCTGTGGCTTCATCTACCGCTATAGCTAAAGAACCATTAATTGTTGTTTCTGACCCAATTTCTTCATCACTCATACAATAATTATCAAAAATAATAGTACCAACCAAACCATCATCAGGCATTGTTATACTACCTCCACATGTACCAGGTTCAGTTGCTGATATACTCGGTGCTTCTGATATTTCCTTTACATTCTTCCCACTCACAATAGCTTTTTTAATAAGTTCAACTGTATTCAGTGAAAGTGAAATATCCTGTTGTGTACTTTGAGATGTTGTAATCTCTGTATAAGTACAACCAAGTTCTTCAGCTATATTTTCAACAAAATCATTAATCTTTTCTGGCTCCAGTCCAACATCAGGTGTAACTACAGGAGTAATACCACTATCACTTCCTCCTCCACAACCTGTCATCATCCCAAATACCAAACCTACAGATGCTATAAGTATAACTAATCTATTCGTTTTCATTACTAACCCCCTACAATTTAATTTTTTATACTTAATATATAAAGTATACTTAATTATATCATACTAAAGTATTTAATTCATCACCTTTCAAGGTGATGAATATACTTTTTACCAATGAAACTCTTCACTCATTTGACTATTCATGGATTTGAGTAAAATGAGATTTTTTATAAATTAAGTCAATTCTTCTTAATATTATTCAAAATACTCTTCAATGATCTGAGGAAATAACTTCATGGTTTTTCTGGCTTTGTCGATCTTTGGCTGGAATACTTCTACAGAATTGGGAAACTTTGTCATTAACTCTGTATAGATCTTTATTTTATCTTCCATATGTGCTTCCAGTGCGTCAAGAACTGACTGCATATTCTCTTTGGATGTTGTATATTTCATAAGCAGTTCAAACATACGTTTTCTTGGGTGAATCGCCATAGAATCACCTGCCACAAGCGCAATGTCTTTAATGTCCCATCTTGAAATATAGATACCAGATACATGAGGAGCTATAAGCTTTGCATACAATGCTTCAGTATACGAAGGATAATCTTTAAGATCTACCTCTTCATCAGAATCACACTGTCCATCCGGACAAAATGCCGGGTTTCCATTAAAATTTTGTGCACTTATGTTTTCAAACTCTTTTCTTAAATCATCCATTTTTATCTCCTATCAATACTGGAATATCATCCACATCTATTTTTGCATTAAACCATCTATTGGCTATGATCATCATTTTTGCTACAAAGAGTATCTGATCATCCAAAAACTCCGGTTTCTCAAAAAGTGCTTTGGCTTCATCATCCAAACAATACCCTTTGACCTTACCCGCTTCAACCTCTACAAAGTCTACACGACCTTCTCTTTTAGCACTCTCATCAAGCATCGCACAATAATGTACAGCTTTGGCGCCAAACTCTTTTTCTATCATCATCATCGTTACTTTTGACTGTCCCACACTGCTCATCGTAATATCGAAATGTTCATCACTAATGTTAAGGGCGATCGCTGTAGCATTAAGTCCACGTAGTTTCATTATTTTATTAAAATAACGTCTCATATACCCTGTTTGTGCATTATGCCCAAGTATGGTACATAAACCTGTATCAGGCTTAATTTCATGTGGTTGCATTATGATCCACCCTTCTTTTCTTCTTCGGCAGCTTGCATCAATTTTGCATTATTATGCAAGAACATTGCTTCTTCCTCTTCAACCATACAGCGAGGGCAGGCCTGCTCTCCGCCCGTATACGTAAAGTTATTCCCGCACTCATTACATCGCTTGATGTTAAAGGTAGCCAAAGTTCTTTGAGTTGGTTCAAAGAACTCTTTTATCTCAAATCCTGACTGTAATTGAATCGACTCAGACTCACATACATCATGACACAAATGACACTTCACACAGAGCATAGCATCAAAGTGAATCAGTGAGAACTTACCATCCGTAGAGAGCGCACCCGTAGGACAGATACGGTAACATATCTGACAGTTCGTACAGCTATCATCTACAAATTTTTGAGAGGTAAAACTCACCTCTTCTTGCGGTAAAACTTCAAAGGAATCTGGTACCCCTGCGCGTTTAAGCGTTGTAAATAAGATCTTACGTTTATCAGGCAGGTTCTTCTCTTTGATCTTAGCGATCACTTCCACATCAAGTTTAAAACTTTTAAGCTCATCGGCTTCTACTGCCTCATCAAATGACATCTTGTGTTTAACCACACCTTTAAGTGAAGCATTTCCTAAGAATGAACGTCTTGAGGAGATATCTACCTCTGTCTCATCTTGACTAACTTCACTTGAAATTTTCTGAGGTGTATGATTTGTCACAAGCTGTTTTGGAGAAAAGGAGGAGAGCACAAAGTTCGCCTCATCAATACGTGCATCAATCTGTTCATAAAGGATACTTGTATCATCGTATGAGCTCAGATCCAAAGTGATCTCTTCTTCACTCGCAAGTGCCAAAGAGATCAAATGTTCCACACTCAGTACAGAGATACATGGTACATTTATCTTTGGTGAGATAAGTCTTACTTTTGATTCTAAAAAGCTAAAGAAAAACTCTGTCGTAGAAAAATCAGTAAAAGAAAATGCTTCTGTCGGACATACCCCTATACATGCTGCTGCTTCCACACCAGTGTTGTTTGCAAAACTTGGTAGGTTGTCTACAAGTTGAATGGATTCAGGACATGCATCTACACACTTGGTACAGTCGGAAAACTTACTCGTAGCTCTTACACATGAGCCTATCTCTAAATGTAGTGACATTAGACTTCTGTTTGACAGTGAGCTGCCAGTTTTTCAGTCACATACTCAAAGTCACTCAACATAAACTCTAAAGCAAGCTCCGCACCATCATGGTAAAGAGGTGTACGTGATTCACGTTTTGCATTGATGAGGAAAAGCGGTGTCCACTCTAAAAGATGTTCTTTCAAGAAAGCACGTTGTACTTGCAGCAGTTCACAAATACCATCTTTGTCATCTGCTTTCAATGCTTTTTGAAGCGCCATACATAACATATACATAAACTCCAACTCCACACCAATGTGGTCTGCACTTACTACTCTAGCCGTATCAAGTTGAACACGGAAGTCAAGTTCATTGTAGAGTTCAACTACGGGGTTGTCTCCACCACTCTCGATCATCTGATCATCTCTTGTATAGAAACTTTCATACGGTACAAGGTGCATCAAGAACAAGTTAGTAAAGTCTACATTGTAGTGTTCTTCAATAAGCTCTGCACGTGTAAGCTCTTTACGTTTGTCCCATGCTTTATAGTTAGGGAAAAACGATAAAAGTGTCTCATCACTCTCTATGTTTTCCAAAAATGTTTCATCTACTTCTACAAGCATCAATCTCGAAATGAGTGCATAAAGGGCTATACGGTTTTCTATCTCTTGTTTCATTTGTTCCATGTGATTCTTTCTACTAAATTATTTGGCACTATACCACTTTCAAGATAAATAAAACTTAAGAAAATTAGTTATCTGGGAAATTGTATTTATAGTATTCTCAGGCCGAAGCCCAAGAATGAGATTTGTAAAGAATTAATCTTTAATGTTTACAGCGTATGCTTTATCTGAAAGAGGCACAGCTGGACGTTTAATGTGCTGAGGACGTCTTAAAGTATCTGTACTGTCAAGAGGACGTGTAAGATCATCTCTCCATGCTTTATATACTTTCATGTTGTTCTCATAGTTCACGTAAATATCACCGATCTGATCATCTTTACCTGCAAGCTCCATCACAACTTTTTGGTGCCATGCATGGTTACCGGCAATTGGATCCGGATGAGAAGGTGCTACGGCATTTTGCCAAGAACCTGAAAGACCATCCCACCAAATGTTGTCAAGGTCTTTGTTGTACTCTTTAAACTGCCAAGAGTCTCTGTTCTCATTCATACCATCAATAATACCTTGCGTTGGCTTGAGCGTACCCTCTTTACCATCCATAGTCATTTCATACAATGGTGCACCAAGACCCATCACACCTAATTTGTGTTCAAACCCAGGGATCTCAACTGCATTTTTAAGTTTCCATCTACCCGCGTGGTGTGAACATGCAAGTACACCTGGCATTGTACCTTCAGTTGGGACAGCCATCGCGATAAAGTAACCTGAATCAAGACCGGAAACAGTATCTGTGATAGTCACTTTTACTGCATCTCCTCTTTTGATTCCAAGTTTCTTAGCATCCTCAGTATAGATCCAAACCGGGTTATGGTTTTGTGAGATCTCCATAAGGTGCTTAGAGTTTACAGAACGTGTATGAATATTGTATGGTAATCTAAATACAGTATTCAATGCGAACTCGTTATCGTTTTGCATAAAGTCATGGTGTACTTGAGTAACAACATGTGTCATCTTCACTCTATCTTCTTTATTTGTTGGGTAGATAGGTATAGCGTACTCAGGCCATTTCCATTCTTTGAACCACTCACAGTAGAAGTCTAGTTTCTTAGTCAATGTATGGAAACCTTGCATGATCTCACCATCAATTTCGATACCGATCGCTTTCTCTTTACCATGACTGTCTGTAGCTGTTAAGATACCAAACTCATCTTTAGTTACTGCACTTTCGTGGTATTCGTGACCATGAGAAATGTAAGTTTCACCTACTTTTTTAAGTGGTCTCTCTTGTGGTTTAAAGATATTATCTTCTTCCAACCATGTACCTCTGTCTCTCATCATTTCGTAGTTAGGGTACTTCGCATCAGGATAAGCCGCCTTTGCTGCCTTTCTAAGGTTAGGAAGTTTATCAAATGCTGCTTGATACCACTCTGCAATCGTTACCGCTCTTGTTGGATCTTCTTTTGAAGCCCAGAACTTTCTAACACCTAAAGAACCATCTGGATCTACATGGTGAGTCATGATGTTTGCCCAGAATTCCACTTCTTCCCAAACTTCACCAAGACCTGCTTTAACATGTGCTTCAAGTGTTGCTCTTGTTGGATCTTTTGGCTTCCAACCCATTTTTTCTAATGCAACTCTCAATGCTGGGTTACGGAAACTTAACCATCTAGATGGTTGTGTTGCTTCAGAGTGTTGGTCATGTCTTTCACCAGCAAGTCCAACAGGAAGAATAAAGTCACAATACCAGTTTGTCTCAGACCATGTTGGTGAGAGGTTAAATGACATTTCAATTTTATCTTCACGCTTAAGTGCTTCGATCCATCTAAATCCGTCCGGATTGATCCAAACCGGATTATACATACGAGGAATCCAAACAGCTAACTTTTCAGGTACATTAAGTCCTTTAGAGTTCCATTTATTTCTCCATTCATCATCAAGTAATAAGTGAGGCATAATATGAGACATTTCATATGTGCTCAATGGATACTCAGGTGGCCAAGCAATCTCATTCCATACATCAACTTTTGGAGGTCTTTCTCCAGCTTGCGCTGCTGCATCACCTTTACCATTGACTGAGATAACATGCCAGTGGTGAAGTCCAACTCCACCTTTGTCACCAGCCATTGCACCACGAAGAACAAATGGTAAGAATCCTGCACGTGCGATCATCCATCCACCTTTGTGACCGATTGGGCCTGCTCTCCAGATGTATGTTGCAACTCTAGCACCGGCATCGATGAACATATCGTAAAGTTTTTCTACAATACGTTTTTCGATACGGCACTCTTCAGCCACAAAGTCAAGTGTATAAGGAGAGTACATTTCAGAGATCATCGTAATGAAATCTTCGTACGTGTCACCTGCTGGAACAGCTTTGATATACTTTTTATCTACAAGTACTTGTAAGTACTCTCTGTCTTTCATCAAATGATCCCAGTTTACCCAGTTTTTCACAAACTTGTGATTGACTAGAGACTCACCATTAAGACCTTTTTCATTAAGAATTCTATTTGCAAGGTAGAGATAAAGTGCTGTCTCAGTCCCTGGCCAACATGGGACCCATAGGTCTGCCATACCAGCAGAGTTAGAGAGTCTTGGATCCATAACAACAAGTTTTGCACCTTTTTTACGTGCATCTGCAATACGACCCGCTGCCTGTTGGAAGTAGTGACCTGCATCTGCTGCGTGAGAAGACTGAAGGAAGATCAACTTCGCATTTGCCCAATCCGGTGAATTTCTATCATCGTTTGTCCACTGGATAGTACCTTCTCTAGCACCTGCAGAACAGATGTTTGTATGAGAATCATATCCATCACAACCCATTGAGTGTGGTACACGGTGACCAAAACCATTTTCGTTTGGACGACCTACGTGGTACATGATTGACTTTCTTGACATCTCATCACCAGTTTTAAGCGTATCGTGCATTTTCTTACCGATCTTCGCCATAGCTTCATCCCAAGTGGTTCTTACCCACTTACCTTCACCTCTTTTTGAACCGGGAGCTCTCATAAGTGGGAAAGGAATTCTGTCCGGATCATACATTTGTGACTGAGTTGCATACCCTTTAGCACAGTTTCTACCACGTGAACCAGCATGAAGTGGGTTACCCATGTATTTACGTACTGCAAGTTGTCCACCCGCTTTATATGTAGAAAGGTCAACCCATGCAGTCAGACCACATGAAGCTTCACAGTTTGAACATGCCGTTGGAACAAGTATGTATTCAGTGGCTTTGATCCCATCAGGATTGTCTTCACTTTGTACACCATTTCTAGATGTACCACCACGTTTCCAATCATTACCATCAAGCTCAGTAAAGCTATCCCACTCTTCAAGTGGTGGATAGAATGAAAGTGTTTTGGGTGTAGGTGTAAATTTCGTCTCTGCCATGGCCGGCGTGTCGGCTACAGTTTTAAATACGCCTGCTGCAAGTGTTGCACCTGCTACAGAGTATGCTGTACCTTTAAGGAAACTTCTTCTACCTTCGATAAAATTTTTATCTTCTGTATTCATTGATTTTGTCATAGATATCTCCTCCTTAACTTAACGGTAGCATTTGTGGGATTTTAAGCCATACATCTTTTACAAAGAATAGCCCTACCAATGCTGAAAGTGCTGCAAATTTAAGCAGCGTCATATTTTCTGATTTCATGTAACTCATTCCTAGGAAGAATGGAATAATAAATCCAAGTGTCATACCAAACCAGAACTCAATGTTAAATGCACCACCTGAGTGTACATATGCTAAAACTGCTTCAGCCTCTGCAGATTTGAATGAGAAGAAATACTCAGACATATACATTGCAAAAGAGAAGAATACAGAGAAAGTAAGTACAAGTGCCAAATCTTTTCTCACTTCTTTACTCCAAGAAGCAGAGATGAAGATAAGTGCCGCTGAACCAGCCATAAGTGCTGCCCAGATCATTTGCATAACTTCAGTAGGTGCCTGCCATAACTCTCTTGCCGATGATTGTGCCATAATGATCGCTGTATATGTTGTCACAGGGATCGCTAAAAATACTAAAAATGGCATGATCTTTTCATACACTGTAGAATTATTTCTAGCTATTGCTGTCAACTTACATTTCTTACCGCCAAGCGATGGAAATGCATCTGCAACACCGATCACCATAAGCACAGTGATAAGTCCCAAGAAGATCGACGCTAACCATGCCCCAACAGTAATAGACGAAGTCCAGTGTGGGTGCAAGAAGATATTTACCATTCTGTAGGGTTGGTGCAGATCGATCAATGTAAATAATAAGAATACATTCAATGATAAAAATGCGATAATAGGCATAGTCCATCTAAGGCTTGGCATACTGTCTTTGCTATGTCTGAACCATAAGAATGCAGCTAAGAAAACAACACCCGTACCGATACTTTTTGCCCACATGTTCACAGTAATAATACTACCCCAAACAATCCCCTGGATAGGTACATCAAGTGTTACAACAGCCTGTGTTGCGTGAATTGTACTTTCTACCATCTTAGTGACCTCCCTCTTGTTCATGTGAATCTTCAGTTGTAGCTGACTCAATTAAACTTGTATTATCTACTTTTTCATGACCTACAAATGGTGCTAAAAATCTATCAAGAATTCCGTGATTTTTATCACCTACATGGTCAAGATGTGTAATGTTATTGAAAAGATTATACCCTTCAATTCTCTGATGTGCCAATGGATTAAGTGTTTGGTTACCACCACCTACATAGAAGTGTGTCGGAGATGTATGTTTCTCTGGTTTACGCACCTGTACACCACCTTGGTGTTCCATGATATAAAGAGAAATATTACTGTGGTCATCATCCAGATCACCAAAGATATTTGCTTCAACAGGACAGGCAACAACACAGGCAGGCATCATACCAGACTCGATACGGTGTGCACAATATGTACATTTATCAGCCGTATTTGTTTCAGGATCCATATAAATTGCTCCATAAGGACATGCCATCATACAACCAGCACAACCAATACATCTCGCAGAGTCAATATTGACAATACCATTTTCCAAATAGTGTAATGCAGATACCGGACAAATACGCTCACACGGCGCATTTTCACAATGGTTACAACGTAGTGGTGTAAATGATCTTGAAGTATCCGGGAATGTCCCGATATCAATATATTTAACACGTAAACGCCAAGTACTCAATGGAACTTCATTTTCCACTTTACAAGCGATCTCACAACCTTTACAACCCATACATAGGTTAAGGTCAACTAAGAAACCTAATTTCATGCTTCCTCCTTAAATTTAGCTAAACTTATAATTATTATAAGCGATCATTAATCTGGTCAAGATTGATGATTAACGCATAGATTAATACTATAAAAGTTTGGGTTAAAGAGTGGTTATTTGATCAAAGAAACTTTAAGTTTTCATGCCACTGTTTCAAAAGGAGAGTTATTTATCAAAATATTTGAATTCAACCATCATTTTAAATGTGAAAAGAAAAGACAGATCCCTGTTCTTCTTCACTCTCTATGTCCAACTTTGTACCGTGCAGTGCAAGAATACTCTTTACAATAGAGAGTCCCAGTCCCATAGAATTATCCCAAGAGTGTGTCCCTGAACGGTAGAACTTTTTGGTCACTTTGCCAATATCAGAAGAGGAGATACCGGCACCTTTGTCTATGACAGATATCTCTTTTGAATCTATCTTTACCGTTACTTCTTCTTTAGAGTATTTAAGTGCATTTTCAATCAGATTCTTTAAAACAATTTCCAACAGTGTACGGTCTGCATCTATAGCATAGGTACTACCTTCCAATACAATTTCTCTTTGCGGATATTTTTCTTCCAATGATGTTTTCACTTCCAGGGCTAAAGCATGAAGGTCAAAATTACTGGGGTGCAATGTAGCTTCACCGCTTTCAAATTTATTCCATAAGACCAGACGAGAGAGCAGTGCCTCTATCTTTATCCCGTTGTTATAAATTTTATTTAGAAATTTGTCTTGCAGTAACTGAGGTATCTCTTTATCCTCTTCCAATGTTTGTGCATATCCCATGATAGAGGCGATAGGATTACGAAATTCATGTGCTATCGCGGAGATCATATCTGCACGCTGACGGTTTTTGAGTTTGAGTTTTGCATTGTAGCGTTTCTTGATCTCTTCACGTTTTTGGGCACTGTTGAGTACGGTAATGAGATTTTGATTAATATCTTCAAACTCCTGGGTAAAAAAGTGTGCTTTATAATTTACCTTATCTACTTTGTCTATCTCAGCCAAGTATTTATTAATCATCATCAGTTCTTTTTGCATACGGTTTGCCCCGCGATAAATAGCAAAAATGAACACCGAAAAACCAACTGCAAGGAAAGTAATAGCTGTCAATGCAACCTTTTCATCCGGAACAAAAAGTACAAAAATGATAGAAAAAAGTATAAAGATGAGTACAGCTATCGTTACCAGTCTGGCCATAACATACTCTTTAAAATATGGTCGTTCAAACATTTAGGATCTCCTAGAAACCATCTGCTTTGATCTCTTTATTTTCTTTTCTTCTCAACGTCGTTAATATAACTTATAAAATCTTCCACATTAAAATATCCGATCAGATCTTCTATGACTGCTTTATCTTCTTTCATAAAGAAAATAGTAGGGACTCCCTTTACTTGCGGCATCACAGACATCGCTTTAGAGTCTTCTCTCATGATCTTCACCACAACAAATTTTTCAAGTCTTTTCTCAACTGCTTCATCTGACAAGGTACGGTGTTTCATCTTTGTACACCATCTGCAATTCTCACCCTCTACGAGTACCATCACATTTTTATGTTCTTTTTTTGCTAAGGCAAATGCAGTATCGAGATCTTTGGTCCATTCTAAAGAAAAGAGCGTACTTGAAAATACTAAAAGTCCTAATAAAATTTTGTTCATCGTTATCCTTATTTTAGTTAAATTGTTTCACTGTATCTTTGAAAACGGCATAAAGCGCCTCAACTTCTTTAATGGATGTTCTCTCATTGGGTGCATGGATCGTATCATTGATCACACCAAATTCTACAACATCTATGCCAAATGCTCCCATGAAACGGGCATCACTTGTACCGCCTGCCGTAGAAAGCTTTGTTTTCAAGCCTGTCATATTTTTGATACTTGAAGAGAGTTTTTCGACTATTTTGGAATCTCTTGTTGTCACAAAGGGGTAAGAACCCTGGGTCAACTNCAAGCTGTAATCCAAGCCATTAAAACATTTATCTATATGAAGTCTAACCTCTTCTTGTGTAGTTTTAGTGGAATTTCGTACATTGAACATTAATTTCAATGCGCCCGGAGTAACATTGGTAACTTCCATCCCGCCACGTATATCCGTGATGACCATTTGACTTGGTGCAAAATCATCATCACCGTTATCTAAGTTCACTCCTGCGATCTTTTCCAATACAGAAGCTATCTGATGTACAGGATTGATGGCTTTTTCAGGGTAGGCAGCATGTCCCTGTTTTCCTTGGACTGTCAAGTACCCATTGATAGAACCTCTTCGTCCTATCTTAATGGCATCCCCAAAAGCAGTCTCACATGTAGGCTCAGCAACGATACAGTAATCCGGTAACAACCCTATCTCTTTAAGATGTTCGAGCATAATGACCGTACCGTACTTTGCATCCCCCTCTTCATCAGAAGTAAGCAGTATGGAAAGTGTTCCCTCAAATTGCTCTACCTCTTTACAAGTTTGAACAAAAGCTGCCACACCGGACTTCATATCCTGGGTACCGCGTGCATAGATATTCCCCTCTTTGATCACAGGTACAAAGGGATTTGTCTTCCATCCGTCTCCTGCAGGAACGACATCAACATGTCCCGCAAAACAGAGATGTGGTCCTTCAGAGAATTTTTTGGTGAGGAAAAGGTTTTTTACCCCCTCTTTATTGACATAGGTTGCTTCATAGCCATCAAGATACTCTTTTATAAACTGTAAAGAACCTGCATCATCAGGTGTGATAGATTTATAACTCAATAGCTTTAAAAGTAGATCAATGACATTCATATTTACTCATTTGATTTGATTTTTTGTAATTATAGAGAGATTGTGCTTTAAAATGTAATAGGAATATTTAATTGATAAGAGAATATGAGTAAAAATGTATATGAATGAGGTAGGATCGATACAATCGACCACCTAAAAAACTATCTTTTTAATTATCTTTCGATAGGACCACGATAAGAAGCAATGCCACCCACATGATTTAGAGTTGCGAGATGTCCATTTTTCTTAAATATTTTTTGAACTTCCCCACTTCTACTCCCTGTATGACAAGTAAAAATAACTGTTTTGTCTTTTGTATCGGCTAAAACTTCTTCATGCCATGCAGTAAATGTGGAAGAAGGTTTAATCATGTCAACACCTTTAAGATGTGCCATGTTGTATTCTGTGTTTTCTCTTACATCAATAAGTACAAAATCTACTTTTCCCTCATCTCTTTCATCTAACATATCATAAAGCTCTTGTGAGTTGATGATACCTTTATTCAGTAATGCTTGCATACCTATACTTCTCCTTACTTAAATCTAAGTACCCAATTATAAAGTAAAAAAGGTGTTACAAATCTTGATATTGCTCAAGATATATGAATTATGTAGTTTTATTTTTCAATTTCACCACGATAGGTCACAATACCACCAAAATGGTTGATGACACGTGTATGTCCGTTTTGTGCAAAGATATTTTGCACCTGTCCGCTTCGACTGCCCGTACGACAAGTAAATACTACCGTTTTGTCTTTTATTTCATTATAAAGTTCCTGTCCCCAATCCTGAAAAGAAGAGGTAGGTTTAAGCATATCAGCACCTTTGATATGCCCCATCTTAAACTCCATATCTTCTCTCACATCTACCAGTACAAAATCCGCTTTCCCTTCATCTCTTGCCTTCAGTAAAGCACCCAATTCTTCTGAATTGATATCATTTTTATCTAATAATGTTTGCATTTTATTTCTCCACGCTGTAAAATTTCGCGTATTATAGTGGATAATTATTATAACCTGCTTTTATGCTTCTGATGCTGCCACTTGTTTCATTTCTTCTTTGGCTAAGGCTTTAGCTTCCTGTTCTTTGATCTGCTCTTCTCTATGCTCTGGCGTACAGAAAATTTGACAATGACACGTACCTGTTTCAGGGATCTCTTTTTCTATAGCCGGTTTACACGGACAGATCCTGTCGTCTGAACTTTTGAATTTTCCTGGTTTTGATTCATCCGGATCAACCATAAAACAGGGACAAAATCTTTTACCAAAAAGCAGTCTATGACGGGCAAGGCCCATAACAACACCTTCATTGACATCTTCATTGGCAGAATATACCCATCCCTGGCTCTCACATACTTTATCTGTAAACTTCTCTGTTTTGATCATTTCGTTTTTAAACTCTTCGGAATTCATATCTAATTGCTGCATCATAATTTATCCTTAAATGGTCTTTTTTTTGCTGTAGTCTTTTGTAGTTATATCTTAAAGTAAATTAATATATAATAAGAAAAATCACAAAACACTATTATAGGGCACATAATGCAAATAGACAACACCGTTTTAGCCAAATTAGAAAAACTTTCACACCTTCGTATAGACGATTCTAAAAAAGAAGAGGTCAAAGAACAGCTCACTAACATTCTTGCTTATATAGATAACCTCAATGAACTTGATACAGATGCGCTTTCCGCTACTTTTTCAACACTTGACGGAGGGACTCCTCTGAGAGAAGATTCACCCAGAGAGTCTTCAACCATCGCTGCAGACATCCTCTCTCATGCACCTCAAGGGCAAGATGACTTTTTTATAGTCCCAGCCATTATCGAATAGTGAACCAAATATGCTAAAAATATATGGTATTAAAAACTGCGACAGTGTCAGAAAAGCCATAAAACACTTCAAATCTCGTGACATTGCTTATCAATTTGTAGATTTTAGAGAAACACCTGTAAATGCAGATACCATAGGAAGCTGGCTTCAGGCTACTGATATAAAGACTCTTTTCAATACCAGAGGAACTACCTATCGAACACTCAAACTCAAAGAACTTGATCTCAATGATGAAGAAAAACAACAATGGCTCTCAAAAGAGAATATGCTCATCAAACGTCCGGTGATTACAGTTGATAACAATGTAATAGTTGGGTATAATGAGTCTCAATATCTAGAAAACATACACTAAACAAAGGATTATCATGGCTGCTTTTGACATCAAAAAGCTACTTCAAAGTGTTGTAACACATGGCGCATCAGATCTTCACCTCGTAAGTCGTACAGAACCGCAAATCAGGCTTGATGGGGTACTTAAACCAGTCAACCTTCCTAAACTTGTCGGAGAAGACATTGAAGAGATGTGTTACTCTCTTATCACAGAAAAACAGAAACAACAGTTCGAAGAATACAATGAACTTGACTTTGCACTTCTTATTCCGGGTATTGGACGTTTTAGAGCGAACTATTACCGTACTTTGGGAGATGC